>Ga0123353_10009504_pt1 | contig 13434 bp, 14 predicted proteins | sample TergutLab28metaG_3_FD_92763 | JGI IMG/M metagenome (GOLD analysis project Ga0123353, IMG submission 92763) | Labiotermes labralis P3 segment gut microbial communities from Petit-Saut dam, French Guiana - Lab288 P3 | ecosystem: Host-associated > Arthropoda: Insects > Digestive system > Gut ... | reverse complement strand
CATTGTACAGCAACGCATAAAAAAAGAAACCGGCTGTTTTGCCGACTCCTCGTTTTCCCCTCGTCTTTCGTCCCTCGTCCCCAGCCCCATGCCAGACCCGGCTCGGGCGTGGCGGGAATTTGCCTCTCACGCAAGCAAATTCGGGTGGGTCTGGCATGGGGGCGTCCTTCGTCTTTCGTCCCTCGTCCTCCGTCCCTCGTTAACTACCGCGTAGCGGTTTCGTTCCGCGTGATTTGTGCCAATAACCATGGTGTAATACGCAATTCAACTATAATTTTACTCAGAAAAAGGGGGCAGTCACTTATGATTCGAAAAATCGTTTTGCGACAGCCCCCTTTTAGGGTACGCCCGGTTCGGCAGCGCCGGACCGCCGCAATGCAGACTGCAAACGGCGTTATAATAAACGGGAATCCCGTTTATACAAGACAACAAGTTGCCGCCACAGTCAAGAAAAGCGAAACTGTGCCGGGGGATAAGCTTATCCGTACAATCATGCATCAGATAGACAGTCGCGGATAGCCAATAACAGGTGTATATGTGATACAGCATGTCAGATACATAAATGATACAGGAGTAATGTAGAAATATGTGTATCTGTTGATTCTGCTATGCGAGGTTTGCGAAGATGCTGAAGAGCCTGAAGCTGTTTTCCCGGAAAAGGAGGGGCATGTTTGTCTTTTTCTGCGCACTTTCCGTATTGGTATTCATCGCCGGAACGATCCTTGCCGTGTATGCCGCCCGTGTCTACTATATCAGGTCCTACGGGCTTGAACTGAAACCTTCCAGGGAACATGAATTAGTAGGCGTGCAATACTATCTGCAAAACGATCCTGAGTGGGGCGGCGACCTCATAGGCGGGTCAATCTGGAAAATGAGCAGCGCAGGATGCCTGGTGGCTTGTGTGTCGAGCGCGATAACAGATCTGGGCTTACCGGTCACGCCCGGAGAGGTCAACCGGAAGCTGACTGAGGTCGATGGCTATCAGGGCGCCGACCTTATATGGTATAAGATCAATGAGGCTTTCCCGCAAATCGATTACAAGTACACCCGGATTTTTTCAAGCGCAAGAATCGAGAGAGATCTGGAGTCGGGACTGTTGCCGATAGTTAATGTGAGGATCAACCGCACAGGGAGAACGCACTGGCTACTGATAGTCGGAGGAAAAGACGGCGAGTTCCTGGCCTACGATCCGCTTAATGCAAGCCTGGAACCTATAAACCTTTCCGTGCATGGCAACGTATACTCCTACAGAGTCCTCGTACGCGCAGATGTTCCTTGAACAAGCACCATGAACAAGCGCCAGAATAAAAAGCGCCGATGTTGTACACAAACGGCGCATTCTGTTGTATAATCGCCATATCTATCAGTATTTTTTTCTTTCTAATATTTTATGGAGGTAACGAGTGTGTCGAATGCGATCTATTATGTATCATACAAGCTTAAGAAAGGGGCGTCTGTAACGGAGTTTCTGGATTCGGCGGAGAAACTGAACGACGAGTTCATCTCGAAGCAAGCCGGCTACCTTTCCTGGAAACAGGCTGTCGATGGCGAAACATGGGTTGATATGATTACCTTTGAAACCATGGATGACTTGGATAATTTCAAGAAGCTATCAGAGAATCCAAGCGAGTTGGCTTTGCAGTTCTACTCAACTATCAACCTAAATAGCTGCAAGGAGCACCACTTCACCGTTGAGCGAAGCTATGGGTAGGCGATATCCTGTTTTTCAGGGCCCCCAATGAGGACAAACAATAATGAAAATTAAGAAATGAGGGATATTATGGGAGCAGAGTTTTTTGGGTATTATGTGCCTTATGAGGCTGATATTGAAGGAGCCTTACAAAAGCTGAGGCAACGGGAGTTTACAGCAGGGAGGTATTTCGGCGCTTACGCAAAAGAAGAGCGTGAAAACATCAATTATGAGAGTTGCGATCCCGTAAGGGACTTTAACCCGAAGTATTACTGGCCGCCTATTGAAGTCGGCATAATTGATGACAGCAACATTCACGAACTGCTCACGTCAACTCCTGCACACTGCAGTATGGAAGAAGCAATAAATGAACTGTTAGAGTGGGGTGCGTGTACCAAATCTGCTCTGAATCTACGAACGGTTTCGTATAATGAACGTTCCGGCGTCGCATATATGATAAAGCCTGAAGAGCTTATCGAGCATATGGGAACCGGCAAGCCTAACCGCGAGCAATTTGAAGAAGGCTTTTGGGAGTACGCAGAGTACGTTGCTAACAACGTAACCGACATACGTTATACAGGCTGTTGCGTTGTAATCTATAATGATGGACAACCATCAGAATTATTTTTTGGCGGATGGTCGCTAGACTAATGCCATAATCGCTTTGATTGCTGTGCAGGTATTAACGCAATCATAGATAGGTTGATGCGTCATGGTTTATAAGTCCAAAATCGGTCTTTCATTGTGGGTTATGGTTGCCATTTTAAGTGTTACTATTGCAGCGCTTATCCTGCTTGTGATTTTTCTGGAACTGTATTCATGGGCTGCCTGGCTTTGCGCAATAATTGCGGTGGGTTTGGCTGCGGTTATGATTTTCCATTTGCTGCCGCGAGTAAAAGATACTTATTATGTAATATCAGACATTGACCTGCTCATTAAGACCGGGCGGCATGAGATCAGGATTCCTTTTAGCAATATTATTGATATCTCGCGTGGTGTAAAGAGCATGGATATGCAGCCTGCTTTGTCTTTCATCCGGGTAGAGATTAAGTACAGAACTCCGGGAGGGATGACAGATGTTGTACATGTTTCACCAGTAAACGAGGATGAGTTTGTAAATATGCTAAACGGAGGCGAACTCTGAAAGAGGAGTACGATTTTTCAAATGCAAAGAGGGGAAACCCTTATACAGGAAAAATTCTTAAGCATGGGTATGCTACTGTCGTGAACTGCGGTGCTGTACAAGATAGCTCATTGGATAAAGACAATGATTTTCCTTTTGCCATGGGCGGACGCGCGAAGGATCGCCCGCAGTTGGGTGTGGAATACGGCTCTCTTGTTGCAGGCTGCCCCCCCAAAGCGGGAAACAGGCGTCTTGGCACTGTTGTGCCAAAACGCCTGTGGCTGTTTAATATACCGTATTAATACTTGCCGAAACCGCTGCTGCTTGAAAAAGACCCTGCATCGTGATTATTAACTGGAAGCTGTTTCCGGTCGGATCTTTTCGCCGGAAGCCGATCCTGGTTCAGGCCATGACCGGTATTTAGCTTGAACTGTCCGATAAGCTGCTGTAGTACGTCTGATTGACCGCTCATTTCCTCTGACGCGGCTGCGCTCTCCTCCGCAGTAGCGCTGTTTTGCTGAACGACTTGCGCCACCTGATCTATGCCTGTGTTGATTTGAGAGATGCCCATTGATTGTTCATTGGAAGCCCTCGCAATCTCCGCGACAAGATGGCTTGACTCGTTTATACCTTCTACAATATTTTTCAGGCTCGCGGCGGTGTCGCCGGCAATGCGCGTCCCAAGCTCCGCTTTTTCCATAGAGTTTTGGATCATGTTGCCGGTATCCTTTGCGGCTTCCGCACTCTTGGACGCCAGATTGCGCACTTCTTCGGCGACGACGGCGAAACCCTTGCCATGCTGCCCCGCGCGGGCGGCTTCGACGGCGGCGTTGAGCGCGAGGATATTGGTCTGGAAAGCAATATCGTCGATTGTCTTTATTATTTTGCTGATCGACTGGCTGGCGTCGTTTATTTCTTTGACAGCCGTGATCATCTCATCCATCTGGCTGCTGCCCTTCTCCGCGCTGTCTTTTATTGAAACCGAAAGCTTAGACGTCTTTTCCGCGATCTCGGCGTTTTGCTTGGTCTGCGAAGCTATCTCTGCAATAGAGCTCGAAAGCTGCTGTATCGACGCGGCTTGCTCCGTAGCTCCCTGTGCAAGAGCCTGGGCGCCGTCTGCAACCTGCTTGGACCCGCTGGATACCTGGGTAGCGGAGGAGTTGATCTCACCGAACATACTGTTCAGGTTATCCTCAACTCTCTTGAGCGACACACCCAGAACATCATTATCGGACAAGACCTCTACGTCGATCGTCAAATCGCCGTTGGATATGGTTCCCAACTCCTCGGCAATATGTGTTACATGACTGATGAACGCTGCGGTATTTGCAATTGTTCGGCCTATCTCGTCTTTGACCTGGCTCATCTCGCTAATAATATTGATATCCGCCGGACTGAGAGATATATCGCCGGAAGTGCCGGCTTTGAGCATAAACTCAGAAAGCACGCCAAGAGGCCTGCTTATGAGCCTGGAGATATAGATTGCAAAGAACAATGCGACCCCGACCGCGATTATCAGCGCTATAACCGAAATCAACGTCATGGTCGTAAATAGGGAGGTATTCGCATCTACCCTTTCTTTAGCCCATCGATCATTGTTTTCCATTGATATGTCAAAATTGTCCAGCATGGAGTTCCTGATCGCTATTGATTGCGGGTTGAATATTACTGCGTGAACATCTTCAAAGCTTTCGTGACTTGCATTGATTATTCTGGTCTTTAGGTCTGCGAACTCTGTAAAGTATATCCGCTTGCCTTCAAAATAAGGCGCCTCTAACGAATGGTCGACAATCGTTGTTTCATATAGTGAGAACAACTCTTCAATTTCTTTTTCAAGGTCGACCAGATTGTTCCTGTAGGTTTGTATCATGTCCCGGTCAGCCGCGTTTAGCGCCATGTTGCGTAATTGGACTATCTGCTCTTGAACGACTGCCTGTATCTCACCCATTGCAGTCAAGGCGATAACATTCTCGTTATATAGCGCGTCGTCGGCTGAGTTAATAAGATACATGCCCAGTATACCTACGCCGCCGGCTACAATTGCGAGAATTATCACAATCAGAAAGCTGAGAATAAGCTTCATTGAGACTTTGAGATTTTTCACTTTGTAATCCTCCTCATTCTAAACTCTAAACTCTACATTCTACATTCTACTTTTTTACTCTTGGAGTACATTTACGTTTTTACGACTACCGGAAAAGCATTTCAACTCGATTTCAACCAATCACGCTCCTGTGCTATATGTTCATGGCTCACCCTCTATAGTTCGCCAGTTTATGCATTATACACCTTGCGATTTTACAATACAAGAGTTTTGGCAGCAGCTGTAGATATCCGGCAAGACTTGTGTTATCATTTTGCGGTGTGGTATCGTTTTATTCTAAGTATCCGATTTAGGTGGTAGTATCACTGTTTGGGAAAATAAGATGAAATTACTTTTATACCTATTGATTTTATGTCGGTAAGGCGATATAATATCAACGGAGGGATTGCCATGAACATCAATCATCTGTTGGAAGAAAAGCATATGACCAAATACCGCTTGTCTAAACTGAGCGGTGTTCCGCACACCACCATCAACGACATCTGCAACGGCAGGGTTAAGATTGAAAAGTGTACGGCAGAAACGCTGTACAAGCTGGCGGGCGTCCTCGGTGTATCATTGGATTCCATTGTGGCCGACGCGATGGAGTACCGCGCAAGTTTTGAAACCTATAAAAGTCATGTCTGCCATAGGGTAAAGGACATGGGCGATATGGATTTCATCATCGAAACCCTTGAATCGGACGAAATACGCAGGCTGTATAAAAAACGCTGGTATCCCGAAAGCCTGTATCTGCTGGCAATGGTGGATTATCTGAGCCGCGAGAACGATTTGCCGCTGTGTATAGAGTATAACGACATACGGCAGGCAAGATTGGCTGAAGTGATTTACCCTGCGGGCATATTGGTGATGTGCGGTGTATTAAAGAGTGACAAGCCGAAGCAGGAAAGTTGGCAGGAAGCCATACCTGAGTTCAGGTGGTTCAATATTGTCGAGAGCGAGGTGCGTAATGTCTACTGAGGCTTTCACAAAGGAAAACCTTGACGCCTGCCTCAAAGAATTGGGCAAGGAGTACAGGAAGCGGAGCGGAACAGCGATGCCAGCCGAGATCATACTGACCGGCGGCGCGTCCATTCTGGCCAACTACGGCTTCCGTGACGTGACCTACGACGTGGACGCCGTTATCATCGCGTCCTCTGCGATGAAAGAGGCGATAAACCGGGTCAGCGATAAGCTGGGGCTGCCGAACGGATGGCTCAACATGGATTTCAGGCGCACCAACTCGTATTCGGACAGGCTGACCGAGTTTTCAGTCTACTACAAGACCTTTTCCAACGTCCTGACCGTTCGCACAATCACCGGTGAGTACCTGATTGCCATGAAGCTGATGAGCGGCAGGCGGTATAAAAACGATTTGTCTGACATCGCGGGCATCTTGTGGGAGCATGAAAAGACCGGCCAACCGATTCCGCGCGGGGCGGTTGACAAGGCCGTGACGGTTCTGTACGGAGGCTGGCAGGCTGTACCGCCTGTTTCCAAGGAACTCATACAAGCCGCGTTTGATAGCGGCGACTATGAGAAGCTGTATCTCAGCAGCCGCGAAAGCGAACAGCAGTCAAAAGAAATCCTGCTTGAGTTTGAGCGTGATTATCCGGGCGAATTGAAAGGTGAAAACATCGACGCGATTATCGAAAAAGCAAAAAGGAAGCGAGACGACAGAGACGCGAGATAAAAGAAAACCGAGTGGACGGAACTTATCATGTGAAGGCGCTTGGCATGTCAGTAAGTTTGCATCGCCAATAAAACACGCATTGCGATACGTCATAGAAGGTGAGGGGGTGCATGCATGAATGAGCTGACAATGCTTCTGGACTCTGTACGCGGCGGTGACAAAGCGGCATTCGAAATGTTATATGAGAGTATGAAGAAACCTCTGTTCACAATAATACTGCGCATAACACAGGATTTTGCGCTCTCGGAAGACGTCCTTCAGGAGCTGTTTCTCAAGATATACTTCACTCCGCCCGACAACATCGCAAACCCTCGCGCTTACTTGTGCCGGATGGCGCGCAACCTGGCGATTGACAGTGTGAGAAAGCGGAAGCAGGAAGCCGGGCTTGAAGAAGCCGAGCGCCGTTCGTGGCATCCGCAAGAGGCGATCTCTGATAGCATCGACATTGAGAACGCCCTTATCGCTCTATCGGACAGGGACAGGCAGATAGTGACTCTGCACATTAACGGCGGTTTGAAGTTTAGCGAGATTGCAGCAATAATGGAGATCCCCCTTGGAACAGCTTTGTGGGCATATCGGAAAGCAATAGGACAACTGCAGAGTATTTTGGGAGGCGTGTAATGAGTAAAAATATAAAGAAATATGCCTTTTTGACGGCATTAATATTCATAGCGGCTATGTTCGTGCTGTCCGGCGCGGTGTTTGCCAGCGATACGGACTTGGAGATCTTTGCTGATGATGTGTTAGAAGACCAGGCGACGTATGATTCAAGCCCCGACATAACGCGTGAACAAGACGAAGCCGGTCAACCTGATGTGCCGGGTTGGTGGATCATGTTCGGTCAGTGGGAAAAAGAAGGATACCCTGATGGTATTGGCGGCGTCTACTTTGACAGTACAACCGACTCGTACGGCGTCCTCGTTGTTGACCCAAGCCCGCAGCGTATAGCGGAACTGCGTGGTTTGTTGGGCGACGAAGTGATATTTACTCCCTGCGAGTTCTCACATAATGAGCTCATGATGGTCAGGGATGAGATCGTTGAGTTGATGGGGATGAGTACCAACAGCGGAATCTACGGCGTCGGGATCGGCTGGACGAGCACAGGAGGCAAAGTACACGGCTTTGGTGCGAGCGGCAAGGAGTTCCGTGTTGCGGTCAGTGTTGATGAAAGTGTGTTTGACCACTATAGCGCAGGGTTCATGAGCAGATATGGCGAAAGGGTATACATTGAAATCGGCTCCGCGGCTATTCTGGATAGTATGGACGACGGTATAATGGAAGGCGGAGGCAACACTGCGACCGCCGGCGCCGGTATCGTCCCCATAGAAATTACCGGGGTGTTCTCCGGCAGTATCGGCGTCGGAGGCGGAGGCAGCAATTTTTTCGGCGATAATTACTGGCTCTGGCTCGTCATAGGTATTGCGCTGCTCGGCACGCCGCTCCTCTTTGTAAGGCTGCGTCAACGCCGGATCACCGCCTTGCAAACTGCAAACGGCGTCGTCGTAACCGGGACTTCGGTTTATACAAGACAACAAGTAGCCGCCGCAGTAAAAAACAGCGAAGCTGTACCGGGGGATGAGCTTATCAATACAATAATGCAGAAAATCAACAGCCGCGGATAGCCAATAACAGGTGTACATGTGATACAGGATGCTTGATACATATAAGCCTTAATAAGTCCAGAATCGACCTCGCTCTTGCATTTAACCGGATCGGTGGTATAATCGAGATGTAGAATAACAGGAGATTTTTGGAAAAATGAATATGACTTTTGATAATCTGCAATTCTTTAGCTGGGACGAGGATAAAGAAATCGCAAACGTGAGTAAACACGGTATATCTTTTAGAGAAGCTGCAAGCGTGTTTAAAGACCCAAACATACTGATGATGCGCGATGATGACCATTCTCATGATGAGGATCGCTTCATTATTATCGGATTAAGTGAAAAACCACGCTTGCTAGTAGTGTGTCATTGCTACAGAGAAAGTGATGCTGTAATACGAATTATCTCTGCCCGAAAGGCAACAACGAACGAGAGTGCAGCATACGGAGGTGAATTATGAGAGAAGAGTACGATTTTTCAAATGCAAAGAGGGGAAACCCATATATAGAAAAAATTCTTGTGCATGGGTATGCTATTGTCGTGAACTGCGGTGCTGCACAAGATAGCTCGAAGGATGGAGACAATGATGTTCCTTCTGCAAACTCAGTCGCAGAGTTGAAGTCTGATTTCAAAAGAACTAGTGCCCCGTAACACCTAAGAACTCAACATCCTTAAAATAACGGGCAAACGCAGATCAGCCAGCACCTTAAGGACGTCAGGTTTTTTTGTAAAAAACATGTTGACAAATATTATCACTTGTGGTAATATTATCGCAACGGATAACAATTGGAGGCGATTACAGAATGAACAACAAATTGATTGCACACTTGAGTGATCCTGTTAAAGCAAAGCTGATCATGGAGATACATGAGCAAGAGCGGGCAACAACAGGACAGTTAGCAAGCGTCTTTAGTCAAATCCCGCAAGCTACGCTCTACCGACACATGAAAAAAATGTTATCAGACGGCATCATAAAAATCGTTGATGAAGTTCCCGTACGCGGGACAGTAGAAAAGGTTTACGCACTTGGTTTTGATTTTAACGAAAACAACAAAACTATCATGGAAACCAATGACGGGGAGGCATATTTTCAAATGGCGGCACTGTACATGCTGGGTATCCTTGGGGAGTTTAAAGAATATGCCGAGCAGGAGAGCGTCGACCTTTCCGGAGACGGCACAGGCTTCTCCCATGTGCCTGTATATGCTACTACCGACGAGCTTGTTGAAGCACTGGAACAAATCAGGGAAGTTCTGCAACCGCTTATGTCCAACTCGTACGAGGAGGGGCGCAAGCTTCGCAATCTATGCATCATAACCACCCCGCCGAAAAATGTTAAAGAATAGTGAGGTTACATCAATGAAGAGTAAAAAAAGGAGTAGAAAAATGGTTGTTATATTTTCTATTATCGGGTTTATAGTTGTTTGCGCAGCAACAGTTATTTTGACAAGTCTATACATCGCCAATCCCACGAAGGGGGCTTCAATCACACGAAGCGACGATCCAAAATCAGCCTTACTGGTCATCGATGTTCAAAATGATATAACCGGTAACATTGCGGTCTATGGGGACACAGCAGAGTTTGTGGAAAGAGTCAATCATACTATTTCCTTAGCTGAAGAGCATGGAATGGAAGTCCTGTACATAAAAAATGTATATGGAAACAATCCGATAATTACGTTGCTATCGGGAGGCAGATTCAAGAAGGATACGGATGGTGCAGAGTTTGACAGCAGCTTATATATTGCCGGTAATAGTGTTTTCGTAAAAAACATTGGAGACAGTTTTTCGTCTATGCCGCTAAATGAACACTTGGTTTCCCGCAATGTGGACACTCTCTACATCATCGGTGCGGATGCGGCGGGATGCATATACAGCACAGCTCGCGGCGGGGTAAACAGGAATTACAATGTCAGCATTATCAAGGACTCAATTATTACCAGAAGCGATGATATAATGGCCCGAATGCTTGATCAATATGAAAAAGACGGCATCGCAGTCATTGATATGACAAAGTTCGTTGAGTTACTTGGCTCAATAAGAGGTATATAATTGACATAATCTCAGTGTTGTAACAAGCGGCATATTTTGATATAATTACTTCCGCGACCAGACAGACCGGTCCGGGCAACGATGATATGCCGCTTTCCCCATCATTTTCGAATCACTGAGGATAACGTGAACAAAAAACTCACAATTGTCAACCGAATAAGCTTCAGAATACTGGCAGTGTTGATTATACTTTTCTCCATTGCTGTTGTTATCATTGCTGTGACAAACCGGAATAATATTCGCCGACTATATGAGGAGAACTTTACCGAGCGGGTGCTGCTCTCTAACGCGTTGATGGTAGAAGTGCTCGACAGCGAAGAAGTTGACTACTTTGTTGAGCTGCTGAAAGGTCAGGATGAAGGGTTCAAGCAAAGGTTGGTTGAGTTTTATTATGACCGGGCTGAAATAAGGGAGCATTTCGACGCAGGCGAAACAGTGTGGGACCACGAGGATGCGCTGAATCGTATCATGGCTTTCTACAGCGAGCTGACAGACTTAAAAACAGACGAGTACTGGGTCATTGTCAACCACATGAAACATGTCAAAGAGATCAGTAACTCGTCGTATTTATATGCAATGGCCGACATAGGGATGGTGACTAATGAAGGCGAGGCGTTGTATATTTTCGTATTCGACGCGGACGACTCTCCCGACGCGTACAGCGTCTTAAGCATTGAAGATAGCCTGTACGTCGACGGCCTGGGGACGAGTGACGTCAGCCTGGACTCGATCAAAACCGTCTATCAAACGGGAAAGCAGATGGACAGGGTCAACTACTACAATGACGTTTACGGCGAACTCTATTATGCGTATGCTCCCATTTTAAACGACAACGGAGAAGTAATTGCCGTTTTAGGAACAGATCTGGATCTCGGAAACATGAATATCGCAATAGCAGAGTCCGCGGCGTTGTTCAACACGATACTTTTGTCGTTCTTCCTGTTGATTGCGGCGCTGATATTTGTTTTCATGCGCCGCAGCGTCACCATTCCTCTGAGCAGCCTGACAAACAACGCACGTGAACTCGCGCAGGGAAACATCTACGCGTCAGTATCGGAGTCGACGCTCAGGCAACGCAGCGAGATAGGAACGCTTGCGGGAGCCATCAACGATATGAGCGGTACTTATCAGGAGATGATCAGCAGTACCAGGGCGCTGTTCAATACTGCGACCATTGGTAAGCTGGACGTACGCAACAATGTTGACAATTTCAGGGGCGATATCAAGAACGTCATGGAGCAAATCAACGGCACTCTTGACTCAATGACGCTGTATTTAAATAACATTCCGGAAAGCATATTTATCATGAGCCAGGACCTTGAGATGTATTTCCGGAATGACTGTTTTTACAAGTATTTCGGTGATATATCAGCGGAGGATTTTGTGTCCGGGGTGCTCCTGAAAGACTCATGTCCTGAGACAGATCCGGCAGATCATCCCGACTGTCTGAAGGAGCGGGTATCCGGGATTTTGGAAAAGATTGACAATAACACGACGGTTTGGGTGAGCGAAGGCTGTTTTTCTATCATGTTAAAGGAAATCGTTCTGGCAAACGAGATGATTGAAAACAGTATACTGGTTGTGGCGGTCGACATAACAGACCTGATGAACGAAAAAGAGAACGCACAGGCTGCGGCAAAGGCAAAGAGCGATTTTCTTTCACGAATGAGCCACGAAATGCGCACGCCGATGAACGCGATCATAGGGATGGCGAGAATAGCGGATGAATCGACCGATGTGTCCAAGTTGAAGCACTGCCTTTCGACAATCAGCGTTTCCTCGGAGCATCTTTTGGGAATAATCAACGACGTCCTCGATATGTCAAAGATAGAAGCGGGCAAACTGGAAATAGAGTACGTCCCGGTGAATATTGAGAAAATGCTGAGCAGAGTATGCAGCCTGATCACAAACAGCGTTGAAGAAAAAAAGCTGAAGCTGTATGTGGTGCTTGGCGACGGTTTAGACTTGAATTACATCACAGATGGCTTAAGGCTCTCTCAGGTGATTACAAATCTTCTCTCAAACGCCGTTAAGTTCACTCCCGTGGGCGGAACGATTAAACTTTCAGCCGAGGAGACCGGGAAACAGGGCAATGTAAGCACGGTGTGTTTTTCGGTGTCGGATACAGGCATCGGTATGACTGAGGAACAAGCCGCCAGGCTTTTCACAGCTTTTGAGCAAGCTGATGGCGGAGTGACCCGCAAATACGGAGGTACAGGGCTCGGCCTTGCGATCTCAAAATATCTGATCGAGAAGATGGGCGGGCGGATCTGGGTCGAGTCAAAACCGGGAGCGGGCTCTGTTTTCGCTTTTGAGGTTCCGCTCGAAATCTGTGCCGGGCAGGGTTGTGCCGCAGATGACGAGACTGTCTCTTCCGGCGTCAAAGCTAACGCTGCCGGAGGCGTTCCGGACTTGTCCGCCGTTAGCATTATCCTTGCTGAAGACGTGGACATTAACCGTGAGATTTTTGTCGCGCTGATGGAGAAAACGCATATCATGATCGACCATGCTGAAAATGGCCTTATAGCCGTTGAGATGTTCAAGCAAAATCCCGATAAGTACGACCTGATCGTAATGGACTTGCAAATGCCCGAAATGGACGGGCTTCAAGCCACACAGACGATCCGCGCGCTTGATATCCCCAAGGCGAAAACGATTCCGATCATCGCGATGACCGCCAACGCGTTTAAAGAGGACATTGAGAGCTGTCTTGCCGCCGGAATGAACGACCATCTGGCAAAACCAATCGACGACAGAAACGTGATCGAGAAAATCGTACACTACTCAGGGGTGTAGTTAGTGAGAGTGCGTGAGGTTTGCGATGGGGAATAGTGTAATTGAAGTTATAATGTCGCGCAGAAGCGTTAGGGCGTACAAGCCGGAACAGGTGGAAGAGTCGCACCTTACTACGGTTATTGAAGCGGGGCGAGCAGCACCGAGCGGAGGCAACGCACAGCTTACGCATCTTATCGTTATCCAGAATACAGAAGTGCTAAATGAGCTGATTAGGATATCGAAAATCGAGTTTGCAAAGATGATACCCGACGAGAATACATATGCAAGTCTCCGCAGCACTATTGAACGTTCGTTAATTCCAGATTTTCATTTCAACTATACTTACTTCGCGCCAACGCTCATAGTCACCGCTCATAAGAAAGGGCATACGAACGCAATGGCGGACTCTGTTTG
>Ga0123353_10009503_pt1 | contig 13435 bp, 12 predicted proteins | sample TergutLab28metaG_3_FD_92763 | JGI IMG/M metagenome (GOLD analysis project Ga0123353, IMG submission 92763) | Labiotermes labralis P3 segment gut microbial communities from Petit-Saut dam, French Guiana - Lab288 P3 | ecosystem: Host-associated > Arthropoda: Insects > Digestive system > Gut ... | reverse complement strand
TCACCGAGGTGATGGAGATGGACCCGGCGCGGGTCTATTGCAGCGTGTTCTACGAGAGCGACGACGACTGGGACAAAGAGGCCTGGGACATCTGGACCCGCGAGGTCGGCAGGCCGGAGAGCCATATGGCGCGCCTCGGAAGGGCGGACAACTTCTGGGAGCACGGCAAGGGCCCCTGCGGGCCGAGTTCAGAGATTTTTTATGATCGGGGAGAAAAATACGGCTGCGGTTCGCCCGATTGCGCCGTGGGCTGCGACTGCGACCGCTACGTGGAGTTCTGGAACCTGGTGTTCACCCAGTTCGACTCCGACGGCGAGGGCCATTACGCGGAGCTTGCCACGAAGAACATCGACACCGGCATGGGCCTGGAGCGCCTGGGCTGCATCTGCCAGGGTGTCGACCAGTTGTTCGAGGTAGACACCGTGCGCCGTATACGCGAGCACATTTCGAATATCTCCGGCGTGGCATACCATGCCGATGCGAAGAGCGATGTCTCCCTGCGGGTGATCACCGACCACGCCCGTGCCACCGTGATGATGATCGGCGACGGCGTGCTGCCCTCCAACGAGGGCCGGGGCTATGTCCTGCGCCGGCTGCTGCGCCGCGCCGCGCGGCACGGCCGCTTGCTGGGCATCGAGCGGCCCTTCCTGAGCGAGGTCGCTGTCACTGTCATCTGCGAGAACAAAGAAGCCTATCCGGTGCTGGCCGAAAAGCAGGACTTCATTCTCAAGGTCATTGCCAATGAGGAGGAGAGTTTTGCCCGCACGATAGATGCCGGTTTAGGTCTGCTCAACAAAATGATCGCCGATTGCGATGGCGTTTTGAGCGGCGCGGACGCCTTCAAGCTCAGCGACACCTATGGTTTTCCCATTGACCTCACGAAGGAAATCCTCGAGGAAAACGGCATGACCGTGGACGAAGAGACCTACAACGCTCTCGTCCTCGAGCAGCGCGAGCGCTCCCGGGCGGCGAGGAAAGAGGCGGGGGGATGGGACTCGGAAGATAGTTTTTCGGAAGACGATTTGATTATAAATGATCTTTCGCCAACGCAGTTTGTCGGCTACGAGCGGGATGAATGCAAGGCGACCGTACTCGCTGTGTTGCCCGATGCCATTGTGCTTGACAAAACGCCTTTTTACGCCGAAAGCGGTGGGCAGTGCGGTGATACTGGAACGGTTGGCGACGCTGCGATCATTTACACGAGCAAGATGCTTAACGGAGTGATAATCCATCATACCGAAGGGGAAAGCAATCTGCAAAAAGGCGATATTGTCACTGTCAAAGTCAACAACCGTTCCGTCATTCAGGCAAACCATACAGCGGCCCATCTCCTGCAAGCGGCCCTGCGATATGTTCTTGGCAATCATGTGGAACAAGCAGGGCAGTCCGTTACGCCTGAGCATGTACGCTTCGACTTCACGCATTTTGCGGCACTGACCAGTGAAGAGCTTTCCAGCATTGAGTTGATCATAAACAACGCTATCTGGCGGGCCATTCCCGTCAATAGCAAAGAAATGCCAATAGAGGAAGCCAAGGCTCTAGGCGCTCTCGCCCTATTCGGTGAAAAATATGGCGATATGGTACGTATGGTGAGCATAAAAGACACCTCGGCGGAACTCTGCGGCGGCACGCATGCAAAAAATACTGGTGAGCTCGGCGCGTTCTATATCACAAGCGAAAGCTCAATAGCATCTGGTGTGCGGCGTATTGAAGCCGTAACGACCGCCAATGCCTACTTGTATCATAAAGAAAAGATAGGAAAGCTAGATTCCGTTGCCGCAATGCTCAAAGCCAACAATGTCAACGAGCTGCTGACCCGCGCCCAGGCCGTGATGGCGCACCAGAAGGAGCTTGAAAAGGCCCTGGCCGAGGCCCAGGCCAAGCTTTCCAAATACGCCGTGCAGGAGCTTCTGCAGAACGCGAGCATTATCGGCGATGTGAAATTCGTCACCGGCGAGCTGACAGGCGACCTGCGCCAGGCCTGTGATGTCGCCAAGCAGAACAATGAAGCCATGGCAGCACTGTTCGCCTGTAAAACGGAAAAAGGCCTGCAATTCGCGGCGGCCTGCTCCCCCAGCGCCGTGAAGGCCGGGGCGCACGCGGGGAACCTCGTGCGGGCCGCGGCGCAGGCGGCGGACGGCGCAGGCGGCGGGAAGCCCGACAGCGCCATGGCCGGCGGTAGGGACCTATCCAAATTGAGAGAAGCGCTGGCGGCGGGTGAAGCCGCGCTGAAGGGGATGGTGATGGCGATAAAATAGAATCAGAGTGGCAGAATAGGGAACGCAGATATAAGAATTTCATTTAGGAGGATCGACCTATGAAAAACCCTATGAAAATGCGATATATACCGAATATACTGTCGTTGTCCCGTATTCCCGTTGCGATTTCTTTTTTCTTTTTGGTGAGGCTTGATACGCCCTATCCCTTCCTCGCTGCCTACGGCGCGGCGGGGCTGGCTGACGTGCTGGACGGTTTTTTGGCCCGGCGCTTCAACTGGCAAAGCCAGTTCGGCGCAAAAATGGACAGCATAGGAGACGTGGCATTCCTCGGCTGCGCGATTACCGTGGCCTTCTTGATGCTGGATGAAGTGGTCTTTAAGCCCTATGTCCTCGTTATCTTTGGCGTTTTGCTCGCCGTTCGGCTGGCCAATATCGTAATCACCAGGCGCAAGTTCAAAAAGTGGGGTTACATCCATAACCTTTTTATGAAATACTCCACAGTCCCCGTCTTCTTCCTCATGCCGGTGGCCGTGCTGACCAAGGAGATTCCCAATGCGTTCCTGGCTGTGATGCTGGGCTTCATCATTCTGGGCAGCTTTGAGGAGACCTGGATTTTGAAACTGATGGATGAATACGACATGGACATGAAGAGCATCTATCACATGAAGAAGCTGAAAAAAATGAAAAAGATGAAGGCCGCTGTGGCCGGGGAGGAGGCGGAACTGGCGGTCCTGCTGAAATAATAACAATAATTATGGGAGAATATGAGAGATGAAAGCAAGGTATATCCCGAACATCCTGTCCATTTCGCGCATGTTCTTGGGCATTGCGCTGCTGTTCCTCGGAAAGCAGAAATTCTGGTTCCTCGGCTGCCTGGTCTGCGCCGGCATCACCGACGTGTTGGACGGCATCCTGGCCCGCAGATTTGGCTGGACAAGCGAGCTGGGCGAGAAGCTCGATTCCGCCGCCGACGGCGTGTATATCGTCTGCGCGATATTGGCGGTGATATTCTCGATAGACAATCTCTCGATCACGCTTTACAACTACGCCATTTTTGCCGTGCTGTTCGCCGGACGGGCGGCTAACATGGTCATCACCTGGATCAAGTTCAGGAAGGTGGGTTTCATCCACACGCGCTCATCCAGGTGGGCCTCCGTCCCGATTTTCCTCCTCCTGCCGGTGAGCATCTTCCTGGAAAGAGTTCCTAATCAAGTCCTGGCGATCTTCCTGATCCTCACCGCCTTGTCGCAGTTTGAGGAGACCTGGATCCTGTTCGCCATGCAGAAGGGCGAATACACCATGAGCATCAAGAGCTACTGGGAGTGGAAGCGGGACAAAGCCCGTGAGGCCGCCCTCGAAAAGCAGGAGGCGACCGTATGAGCGGCTGCATTTTCTGCAAAATCGCCGCGGGGGAGATCCCCTGCAAAAAGGTCTATGAGGACGAGGATTTCCTGGCCTTCCACGATATCAATCCCCAGGCGCCCGTGCATATTTTGGTCATCCCCAAGGCACACATGGCCGCCGGGGCGGGGGAGATCACCGCGGAGAACAGCGCCATTGCCGGCAAGTGCTTCGAGGTGGTCGCGAAGTTGGCGAATGCGTTGGACTTATCAGGCGGCTTCCGCGTGGTGACCAACAATGGCCCCGCCGCGGGGCAAACAGTGCCCCACCTGCACTTTCACCTGTTGGCCGGGAAAGACCTGTCCCTGACCATGGGTTAGCGCCATGAGCCGCCCTTTCGCCGTCATCGGCTTCACGATGCTCTTTACCCTTGCGCTGCTGTTCTTCCTGCCGGAGTGGGCGGTATATGCCGTGCTGGTTGCGGCCGCGCTGGGCCTTTGCGCGTGCCTTGTTATGCGCCGCAAAGACAGCAGTCCCGTTATCCCGGCGGCGTTTGCCTCAATTGTATTCGCCTGCGTGCTGCTATTGGGGCAGTTGGCGTTCGGTTATTATCCCGCGCTGCAAAATATCGGCGAAAACCTGGACGTCCGGGCGCGCGTGGTCAGCAACGCTGAGGTGAGATACAACCGCCATTACTACCGATTGCAGACCATCACGGTCAATGGCGAAGCAATAAATTTGAAACTGCGGCTTTCCTCTCCCTACGCCATAGACTGCGCGCCCTACGACGAGATCGCCTACACCGGCGCGGTGTTCCCCCTGGGGAAAGACGACCCCGAGATGAGCGATTACTACAAGGCGCAGGGCGTCTGGCTGGGCACTTACGCGCAGAGCTACGGCGAGGACCGCTTTGATGTGCACCCCACGCGTTCGCTTCATCCCATGCGGCCCATCCTGCGGTTACAACGCGCCATCGCCCGCAACGTGGACTTCGCCTATTCCGACAGCGTGGCGGGCCTGCTGCGCGGCATGCTGCTGGGGGATGTGAGCGGCCTCTCCTGGGCCGTGCAGGAGGATTTCCGGCAGTGCGGCACGTCGCACATATTCTCGGTCTCCGGCCTGCATATGTCGTTGCTGGCCTGGTCTCTGTTCCGGTTGCTGCGCGCCTTGAAATGCCCGCAAAAGGCTTCGGCCATTCTCTCCGGTGCGTTCGTGATATTCTTCATGGCCCTCACGGGTTTTTCCGCCCCTTGCGTGCGTGCCGGCGTGATGATGCTCATCCTGCTCGCGGGGGAGCTGTCTTCCCGCCGGGCGGATAGCCTGAACTCCCTGGGGTTTGCTGCCCTGTGTTTGCTATTGCTTTCGCCCCTTTCCGCCGGGCAGGTTGGGCTGGAGCTCTCCGTCGGGGCCACGCTGGGCATCGTGCTGTTCCAGGGCCGCTTTGCCGCGCCGCTGAAAAAGAACTGCGCAGCCCTGCCAAAAATCCCGCGCAAAGTTTTGAATTTCCTGAATGAGAGCCTGTGCGTCACCCTCGCGGCGCTGGTGCTTGCCGTGCCAATCCAACTGCTGCGCCTGCAAAACGGGGTGTCCCTCATAGTGCTGCCAGCCAACCTGGCGCAGGTGCCGGTTTCCAGTGTTCTGATGATCCTGGGCGGGGTATCCGCCCTGCTGCCCGCACCGCTGCGGGGCTTGCTGGCGTTCGTCACCGAGCCGCTGAGCCGTCTGCTGCTGAAGCTCGCGCAGGGGATGGCGGACCAGCACGCGCCCGTGTTACGGGGAAGCTTGGCAGCCCTGGCAATCCCGTTGGCTTTGTGCATCGCGATTGCGGCAGTTGCTCTGCTGCGGCTTTACAGGGGAAAGCCCATGCCGCTGCGATACACGTCTTTGGCCTGTGTGATTGTAATGCTCCTGGGCGGATGGCTGCCGGGCTTCATGCAAAGCGGACGTACGGAGATTACGCGGCTGGAGACAGGGCAGGGGATGTCCGTCCTGGTCAGCCGGGGCCGTAAGGCGGCACTGCTGGGCTGCGGCGGCGATGAAATGCCCGCGGGCGCGGCAAAGAGCGCGCTTTCGGCCATGGGAGCCAGGGGCGTCGAGTTGTTGCTGCTCCCCGGGGCCGATACAGGCGCGGCGGAGATACTGCGCGATGTGCAGGTGAAGGAAGTCATAGACGCCGGGGGAATCACAGAGTTCTCTCTGTGGGAGGGCACAGACGGTATATTCTACAAGCAAGACAATGATGTCGCATGCCTTCTGCGCACGGAGCGCGAAATGCTTGTGATACAATTTTCCGGGGAAATACCGGAGGAGTGGCGGGAGGTGACACGGCTTGGCCTTGATTGACGAGGCGGAAGTCCGGCGGCAGGTCGGCGCCGCCCAAGACGGCGCTGGGGACAGCGCGCTCGCGCGGGTATATGTGGTGTGCGGCGGCGAGGGCTACCTCAAGCAACACTATGCCGCGCAGTTGTGCGACGCCGCCGTGGACGAGACTTTCCGCGACTTCAACTATCATCGCTTTGAGGGCAAGGACCTCGATCTCGACACCCTGGCGCAGGCCACGGACGCCGTTCCTCTCATGGGAGAACGCACCTGTGTGCTTGTGCGGGATTTTCCCCTGGAAAGCGCAAACGGCGACAAAGATTTCATCGCGTTTTTGCAGGATTTACCCGAGCATGTCGTGCTCGTGTTTTGGATGGACACCCAGGCTTTCCATCCGAAGAAATACAAAGCGCTGGCCGAGGCGATCAACTCCGTTGGGCATATCGCCCAGTTCAACGCGCCGGACGAGAGCAAGACACTGCGCATCGTGGCCGCCGGGGCAAAAAAACGCGGCTGCGCGATGGACCGCGCCGCGGCGATGTACTTCGTCGAAAGCGTGGGCGGTGACCTGAACCTGCTGCAAAACGAGCTGGAAAAGCTATGCGCCTACACGGGCGGCGGGAACATCACCCGGGAGCAGATCGACGCCGTGTGCGTGAAATCCTTGGACGCGAAGAGCTTCGATATGGTGAAGGCCGTTTCGGCGGGCAACGGCACCCTGGCGCTGCGCCTGCTGGACGAGTTATTCCGGCAGAAGGTTGCCCCGCAGATGCTGCTGGGCTCGCTGATCGCCAATTATGTTGATATCTACCGTGCGTTTGTCGCAATTCAGGCGGGCAAAAGCGCCGAGGCGTCTGCCAATCTGTTTGACTATAAAGGAAAGACATTCCGTCTGCAGAACGCCGGGCGCATGGCCAGGGGCATGAAGCTGCCGCAGGTCAAGCGCTGCCTGGAACTGCTGGCCCAGGCTGACCGGCGGCTGAAGAACACCGGCATGGACGACAGGCTGGTGATGGAGCAGTGTATTGTAGGGTTGTTGGCGGTCTGAGGGAGTACCGCGGAGCGGCTGAATGCTCTGCAATGGGAGATGTATGAACCAAAAAACCCCACTGCGCCAGGCCATTATCTGCGAGGGCAAGTACGACGGCATACGATTGGCCTCCCTGTTTGATACGCTTATCCTGCCCACCGACGGTTTCCGGATATACAACGACGGCGAGAAGCGCGCCCTGTTCAGGCGTTTGGCCGCGCAGCGCGGGCTTGTCGCCGCCACGGACAGCGACGCCGCCGGGTTCCAGATACGGGCGTATCTCAAGAGCTTCCTCCCGGCTGAGCAACTGTGGCATGTGTATATTCCAGATATTCCTGGCAGGGAGAGACGCAAGGACGCCCATTCAAAAGAGGGCAAACTTGGCGTGGAGGGCATGGAGACCGAAGTTTTGTTGAAGGCGTTTGCTTCTGTGATCGAGAGGCAAGAGGCAAGAGGCAAGAGACAAGACGAAATCGCCAAGCTGGATCTGTACCGGGACGGCTTTTCGGGTACGGCGGGCTGCCGGGAGAGGTACCAAGCGCTGCTGAAAGCGCTGGAGCTGCCGGGGCATTTGAGCACAAATGTGTTTTGTGCCTGTGTGGACAGGGAAGAATATGAACAGGCCAAGGAAAAGTTGAGGGTGGGGGTTGAATGATACGCATAGGCCACGGATACGACGTGCACCGGCTTGTGCCGGGGAGAGACCTGGTGCTGGGCGGGGTGCATGTCCCATGCGAGCAAGGCCTGCTGGGGCACTCCGACGCCGACGTGCTCGTCCACGCGGTGATGGACGCTCTGCTGGGCGCCGCCGCCCTGGGGGACATCGGGCGGCATTTCCCGGATACAGACGCGAGCTATCTGGGTGCGTCAAGCCTGGAACTGCTGTGCCGGGTATGCTACCTGGTGGATAGGGAGGGGTACAGCGTTACGAATATCGATTCCACGGTTGTGGCGCAGGGACCGAAGCTTGCGGCGCACAGCCCGGAGATGCGGTACAATATCGCGCGGGCCTGCGGGGTCGCCCCGTCGCAGGTGAATGTGAAGGCCACCACCGAGGAGGGCCTGGGCTTCACCGGGGCGGGGGAGGGCATCGCCGCCCACGCGGTGGTTCTGCTGGAGGGCGCTGTATGATAGCATTTTGGGAGGGCATCGCCCGGTTCTTCGAACGGGCGGCTGCGGTGATCAGGAATTTCGACTATATTTCGGACCTGCTGGACATTCTGTTTGTGGCACTGCTCATCTTCGGGCTCATCCGCCTGATCCGCGAGACCCGGGGCGTGCAGCTGCTCAAGGGGCTGTTCTGGCTGCTGCTGGCCTGGGGGGCCGTGAACCTGCTGAACATGAACGCCAGCACCTACATCTTCCGGCAGGGCTTCGACAACCTAGTGATCCTGCTGGTGGTGCTCTTCCAGCAGGAGATCCGCGGCGCGTTCGAGCGCGTAGGCCGCAGCAACGTGACGAATATCCATTTGTTCCCACAGAAGGACCGGCGGCAGGAGCGCGAGGACATGGCCGCCGCCGTACGCCAGGTCCGCGAGGCCTTCCGCCAATTCGGCGAGGACCGCACAGGGGCCCTTGTGGTGCTCGAGCGCGTGACCAAGCTGGGCGAGATCGTCAAGACCGGCACGGCCATCGAGGCGAGGGTCAGCAAGGAGCTGATATCGAACGTGTTTTTTCCGAACACCGCCCTGCACGACGGCGCGGTGATCATCCGCAAGGGGGTGCTCAAGGCCGCGGCGTGCATCTTGCCGCTCTCGCAGAGCCAGGAAATCGACCCTGCCTTGGGCACGCGCCACCGGGCCGCGCTGGGGATGAGTGAACTCAGCGACGCCATGGTGGCCGTGGTCTCGGAGGAGACGGGCATCATCTCCCTGGCGGACAAAGGCCAGCTGCGCCGGAACCTGAGCCCCGAGGAGCTTGAAGCCGCCCTGCTGGAGGGCCTGCTCAGCCAGGAGCCCGCGAAGATGAAATACAGCCTGCGCGGCCTGTTCAGCGCGAACAGCAAGGAGGGTTGATATGAGTGAAGAGGCAAGGACCAAGGAAAAAACCGGCCGAATGTATACTCTTCTGCGCGACCAGCGCGTGCTGTTCGGAATATCGATCCTGCTGGCCGCGGTGGTGTGGCTGGTGCTTGCCGTCATCAACGGCGAGGAACGGGAGATACCCATTGACAGTGTGCCGGTGCGGGCGGATTTCTCGGGCACCGTGGCCGAGGAGCTGGGCCTGCAGCCCTTCTGGTCCGGCCCGCAGACGGACCCGGATAACCTCACCGTCACAGTGACGGTGCGGTGCAGGCGCTACGAGAACATCACCGCGGAAACCCTGAACGCCGTACTGGTGACCGAGAACGTGTCCACCGCCGGCCTACAAAGACTGGCAATCCGCGTCAACCCGAAAAAAGAAGAGGACAGGGAGCGTTTCACGGTTTTGGACGTCACGCCCGACTCGATCTCGCTTCACTTTGACAGGCCGAAGTCCCTGGAGTTCGAGTTGACGCCCGTGTTGATGAGCGAGCTCGATGTGGCGGAGGGCTATGACGCGCAGGACGTGCTGCTTTCGAAAAAGAGCGTGTCCATCTATGGTCCGGCCGCGCTGGTGGACGCCATCGTCACAGTGCGCGCGGAGATCGACCCGGTGGGAACCTACAGCGAGACCGCCGTGTTCGAGAATATCAATATCGTCCCCGTGGACAGCGGCGGCAACACGTCGCCCTACCTCACTGTGGAGGGGGGAGAGCCGCAGGTGAACGCCACGCTGCCGGTCTGGAAGCGCGCGACGCTGCACCCCGCCGTGGATTTCCAGAACGTCCCTGGGGGATATCTCAGCGCCCCCCTGCCGGTGAAGGTGAGCCCTTCCGCCGTGAATGCTGCCCTGCCGGAGGACAGGATCGCTGAGGACATGCGCTACAGCGTGGGGAAGATCGATTTCCAGGCGCTTGCCCCCGCGAACAACCGGTTCAGTTTCCCTGCGCAGGACCTGAAGGAGATAAGGCTGTTCGACGAAACGGTCACATTTACCGCCGTGGTGGATCTGGCCGGATTCGATATCGAGCGATTCACCCTGCCGGGTGTGCAGGTGGAAGCCCCGGTGGATGGCAAGTTCGCCGCGCAGTTTGGGGATATCACCAACGTGATGGTGGTCGGCCCGGCGCAGGTAGTGGCCGCCCTCACCCCCTTCGACCTGACAGGCGAAGTGAAAATCCCGGAGGATGCGCATCCCGGCCGGGTCACCCTGCCGGTGATGATCCGAGTAAGCCGCGAGGACTGCTGGGTCTACGGGGAGTATACTGTGAGAGCAACATTGATAGAAGAGTAGGAGAAACTGAATGTCCGAAGAGAAAATCGAAATCGGCAAGGTGGGCGGCGAAGCCCTGATGGAGGGCATCATGATGCGCGGGCCGAAGGGCGCGGCGATGTCGCTGCGCATGGCAGACGGCTCCATCGAGACCAGCCTGAAGAAAAGCACCTTACCCAGCGAGAAATACAAGTTCCTCGGCTGGCCGCTCATCCGCGGACCAGTAAACCTGGTGCATTCCATGATTTTTGGATACAAATGCATGATGGAATCCGCCGAAAAGGCCACCGAGGGCATGATAGAAAGCGGCGAAGTCGTTGCGGAGAGCAAACTCGACAAATGGATCGAGGCGCACTTCGGCCCGAAAATGATGGCTGTCGTCACCGGCGTGGGTTTGGTTCTGGGGCTTGGCGTGGCGATGCTGCTGTTCGTGTGGGCGCCGGAAAGGCTCGCGGGCTTTATCCACGACCGTGCAACCGTGGACGTCAGCCGCTTCATGCCGCTGATCTCCGGCGGGGTGCGGGTGGTGCTCTTCGTGGGATACATGTTCGTCATATCGCTGCAAAAGGACATCAGGCGGGTGTTCCAGTACCATGGCGCGGAGCACAAGGCCATTTTCTGCTATGAGTTTGGCCTGCCCCTCACCGTTGATAACGTGCGTTCGCAGAGCAGGTTCCACCCCCGCTGCGGCACCAGCTTCATGTTCCTCATCATTCTGCTGAGCATCCTGGTTTCCAGCCTTATCATGGTGCCGGACGTTTGGCGGGAGTTCCTCAAGGGCAATACCGGGGTGCGCATGGCGGTAAGAATTCTGCAATTCCCTATCATCATGGCCGTCGGCTACGAGTTCATACGCTTTGCCGGGCGGCACCTGAAGAACCCCATCGTGCGCGCAATCTCATTTCCCGGACTTGCGATGCAGCGCATCACGACAAAAGAACCCGGCGACGACATCATAGAAGTGGGCATCCAAGCCCTGACGGCCGCGCTGGGCAGGCCCTTCGAGGCGATAATCCCTGCCCAAAGAGAGGAAGAAGAGGAGCCATCGATTGACGATCCGGGAAGCGATGCTGACAGCGCAGGGCAGGCTCAGGAGTGAAGACGCGCGCTTCGACGCGCTGTGCCTGGCCGAGAAGGCCTTCAACCTGAACAAGACAGACTTGCGCCTTCGCGGCGAGCAGTCCGTCGATCCTAAAGAGTATTTTGCCCTGATAGATCGCAGGGCGTCGGGCGAACCCTTGCAATATATCTTGGGCGAGTGGGAATTCTACGGCTTGCAATTCGTTGTAGGACCCGGCGTGCTGATTCCCCGGCCGGAAACTGAGCTGCTGGTGAAGATTGCGATCAAGCATTTGCGAGATGCCCCGGGTGGCAAGAATGCCCCCCCTACGGTATTGGATTTGTGTGCCGGCTCCGGTTGCGTGGGGTTGAGCGTGGCACATCACTGTCCCAATGCGCGGGTCTACTTGATAGAGTTATCGGACCAAGCAATGCCCTATCTGCGCGAGAACGCAAAAGCATACCCCAACGCGGAAGTGATAGCAGCGGATGTCCTCAACTGGCAACTGTCGCTGCCAATCAATAATTGGCAGTTGTCAACTTGTCAACTGATCCTCGCCAACCCGCCGTATGTAAAGTCAAGTGAAATCGCGGGACTCAGCGAGGAGGTCCGCTGCGAGCCGCGCATGGCCCTTGACGGCGGCGCGGACGGGCTGACGTTCTATCGGGTGCTGGCCGAAAGATGGCTGCCGAGGCTGGCGCCAGGGGGGTTGCTGGCCTGCGAGTGCTGCGAGGGCCAGGCGCGGGACGTCGCCGCGATGTTCTCGCCGTATGCGACTGAGATCAAGAGAGATTTCAACGGAGTTGAACGGGTGGTTGTTGCAAGAAGACTTGAAAATGCTTGACTTTTGCGCCCGGGTTTTGTATGATATAAAATGTGAAATGGATATTTCACATCAGGAGGGCATAACGAATGATTTGGCAGTTGATCCGCGGGATGCAGGGCGATTTAACGGACTTGGACATGGCCGCCCTCATGGTGAGTTTCGCGGCCATGGCGGTGGTGCTGTTGCTGTGCCTGCCCATGCACGAATACGCGCACGCCTGGGCGGCAAAAAAGCTCGGCGACGACACCGCGTGGATGCACGGGCGGCTTACGCTCAATCCGGCCAAGCACCTGGACCTGTTCGGCACGCTGATGATATTGTTCGTAGGGTTTGGCTACGCCAAGCCCGTGCCGGTGAACCCCCGCAACTTCAAGGACTACAAGAAGGGCATGGCGCTCACGGCAGTGGCGGGCCCGCTTTCGAACCTGATTCTGGCTGTGGCGTTCTGCCTGTTGGCATACATTGCCGCTCTTTTTACGATCGACACGCACAACGATTTAGCATTCCTTGTACGGGACTTTTTCAGAATCATATTTTTCAGCAATGTGACCCTGATGGTCTTCAATCTGATCCCGTTCCCGCCGCTGGACGGCTCGCGTATTCTGGACCTCGTCCTGCCAAGTAAGATTTCGGTGTTCCTTGCGCAACATGAGAATATTTTGCGTTGGGGTGTGTTTGTCCTGTTGCTTTTCAGAGGGGTTATCGGTTTCCTTTCAAGCCTTGTGGCCAGCGGCATCGCTTTTTTGATCGGCCTGCCCTTTCCATTCCCGTCCTATTATCTCTTATTTGAAATATTGTAGGAGGGCCGATGGAAGCGATACGATACAAACTCGAATCTTTCGAGGGTCCGATGGACCTATTGCTGCACCTGGTGGGGCAGCGCAGGGTGAGCATACACGACGTGCCGATCTACGCGTTGATTGAACAATACCTGGGCATCATGGCACACTTGGCTGAGGCCGTGCTGGAGATACAAGCGGAGTTCCTTGAAATGGCGGCACGCCTGGTGTACATCAAGACCGCCGCGCTGCTGCCGAAGCACAAGGACGAGGGTGATCTTGCCGAGGAGCTGCGCCGGGAACTGCTGGACTACCGGGACTGCCAGTTGCTTGCGGAACAATTGCGGGGCCGCGCCAACGGGTTTGGGTTTCTCTCCCGGGCGCCGGAGGAGATACAGGCGGACTATACATACGCATTGCAGCACAAAGTGGGGGAATTGTTCGCGGCATACCTCGCTGCTGTGGGCAAAGGGAAGCGGCGCCTGCCCCCCCCGGTGGAGGCATTCTCGGGTATCCTGCGCCACGCCATCGTGAGCGTGTTCTCGCGCTACGAATTCCTGTTCGACC
>Ga0123353_10009502_pt1 | contig 13436 bp, 11 predicted proteins | sample TergutLab28metaG_3_FD_92763 | JGI IMG/M metagenome (GOLD analysis project Ga0123353, IMG submission 92763) | Labiotermes labralis P3 segment gut microbial communities from Petit-Saut dam, French Guiana - Lab288 P3 | ecosystem: Host-associated > Arthropoda: Insects > Digestive system > Gut ... | reverse complement strand
GAAGCCGACCTTGACGAGTTGCTTGCGCTGTCAAAACACCCAAAATGCGTGGCAATCGGCGAAATAGGACTCGATTACCACTACGACGACGCGGACCCACAGCTTCAACAATACTGGTTTTTGCGGCAATTAGAGGTGGTGGAACAAAGCGGGCTGCCGACGATAATTCATCTCAGAGACGCCGACGGGGATATGCAAAAAATCGTCAAAGTGAACAGAGCCCGTTTTAAGGCTCCCGCCGTGCTGCACTGTTTTTCCGGCTCCGTCGAATCCGCCGCGTTTTACCTGTCGCAAGGGTTTTACATCAGTTTCGCCGGCGTTATTACCTACCAAAACGCCCGCCGTTACGCCGATATTGTGCGGTCAATCCCGAAAGGCAGGTTATTGATAGAAACCGATTGCCCGTACCTTACCCCCGAACCGTTTAGGGGGCGACTGAATGTACCCGCGCACATCAAGTTTGTGGCAGCGAAAGCGGCGGAATATTTGAGTGTTACGGAAGATGAGGTTGCGGAAATAACTCGTGAAAACGCATACAGGTTGTTTACAAAGATGACAAGAGATTGAATGGCTTACGAAACAAAATGATTGTTTTTAGAGGCGCATTTACGTGATACATAACGCCCAACCGCAACTCCACGCTCCAAATCTCATACTCACTCGACCTTTAATAGCCAACCCAAAAGGAGAAAATATAATGGATAAAAAACTGCAAATGTATGCCGAGCTGATTGTCAAACAAGGCTTAAACCTTGAAAAGGGCGAGATGCTTGCCATATCCGCCGACATCGAGTGCGCGCCGCTCGCCGACGCCGTGGCCGAATTCGCCTATAAGGCGGGCGCCTGCCGCGTCGTGATGTTTTGGGGCAGCCCCAAGCAAGGGAAATTGGCGTATCAATACCAAAGCGATGAAACATTGCGCGAGGTCCCCGATTACGTCGTCGCGTCGCGCGATTACTTAATCGAAAAAAAGGCGGCGTACTTAGGCATCGCGTCCGAGCTTCCCGATTTTTTAAGCGACGTAGACCCCGAAAAAATCAAGATAAGCACTATCGCGAGTTCGATCGCGCTTAAACGCTTCCGTGAATCTACGGGCAGCAATAAGACCCGTTGGTGCCTTTGCGCTTACCCCAACGAGACGTGGGCAAAAAAGGTCTTCCCCGGTTTGACCGCGGAAAAGGCGTTGGGTAAAATGTGGGATTACGTCTACAAAACCCTGCGGATGGACACGCCCGACCCGCTTACGGCGTGGAAAAAGCACGAACATGATTTAGAGCGGCGCAGCGTGATTTTGAACGACGCGGGCATAGAGTCGCTGACCTTCAAAAACAGTTTGGGCACAGATTTTGAGGTATGGCTGCCCGAAGGGTATGTGTTTTCGGGCGCGGCGGAAAAGAGTTTTTACGGCCGAGCTTTTACGGCTAATTTACCGACCGAGGAGGTTTTTTGCTCGCCCGATTACCGCAAGGCGGAAGGGAAGGTGGTATCGTCGTTGCCTTTGGTGCGGCGCGGTGCGATAATCAAGAATTTTTGGTTTGAATTTAAAGGGGGCGCCGTCGTCGACTTCGGTGCGGAGGATGGCTACGAAACCCTTAAAGGTATAATTGAAAGCGACGAAGGCGCAAGATACTTGGGCGAGGTCGCGCTTGTGGGCTATAATTCGCCCATACAAAATCTTAAAACGTTGTTTTACTGCACATTGTTTGATGAAAACGCCAGTTGCCATTTGGCGGTTGGCAGGGGCTTTGGCGCATGCTTAAAGGGCGGATTAGAGATGACAAAGGACGAGTTGAAAGAGCGCGGTATTAACGATTCGTTAGAGCACGTGGACTTTATGATAGGCACGCCCGACCTGTCCGTTGTCGCCAAAAAGCGTGGCGGCGGGAATATGGTGATATTCAAGGACGGGGATTGGACGTTTTAAGCAATGCTCAATGCGAAATGTCAAATGTTTAATTACATTTATTGATTTTATATTTTCATCGAACTTTGAGTAACATTCCATTTTATTTTTATTGAAATTTGACCTTTATTGGATATTGCACATTGAGTATTTGCGCATTGTGTTTTCTTTTTCCCCTTTTCCCGCCATTAAGTCACAAAAACCGCGCCTTTTACTATGCTAAAATTCCCGTGTGGAAACTGCGGAAGTAAAACAAAACGAGGAATGTTCGTGTTTATTATCACACGGATATAAAAAGGAAACCGTTTTGGCGGCGGGATTTGAAATTACAAATTTTATGCCATCGGGGGTGAAAGCCCTATTTTTAAGCGATAATCAAACGTTAAAGGAAAAATTATCACGTTTTTATAAATTACATATTCCCGATGAGTTCGACACAGCGGGCGTCTTTTTCCGCATCCTCAAAAAATTTCTGAAAAAATCGGACATACCCGAAGACATTCGCCTTGTAATAAGCGAGGGCGGATATAACACGCTGGGGAAATACGCCGCCGCCGAAATAGCAAAGCGCGGGGCGGGGACTAAGCATTTGATGTGCGGAGGGGGAAACCTTTCGCGGTTCGATTTTGTGCAAAGCGCGAATGGGTTTGACCTGAAAAAGTTCCCCAAATGCACGGTTTTGGAAGATTTTGAGGGAATAGACCCGCCGTCCGGCTTCGCTTTTGTAATTAATATGTACTTGGCGTTGTTTGATTGGGATATCGCCGCGCTTTTATTCGGCGGGGGCGGTGGCAACGTGAGAAGAAGCGGCGGAAGCCCCGTCTGCGGATACGTCTTTAGCGAGGCGCAAAAAACGGTGCATAACTTATTGGAAGCGGTGCGAATCCATCCCAAACGCTCCGCCCGCCTTAAAAAAGAAATTTTTTCCGCTTGTTTATCCGTCGCCGCGCTTATCGAGACCGCGGGAGCGTCCCTATTGCAAAGTGGGGCGATTCAAGCCGCCGCCGCGTTCTCTATGCTTTTAACGCACGAAAGGCGCAAAAATATCGATCTTTTTGACGCAGCATTTTTGCTTTCACCCGTCGTCGCGCGCGCTTACGCGGCATTTTTAGAAAGCCCGCCCTTTTCCTTCCCGCCCGACAACAGCTTGCACGCCGCCCGTTTGACCGAATACTTGGGTGTGAACGAATTCGAGAGCGCGGGAATGCCGCCGCCCTACCTCAAAATCAGGGAAATCGAGCTTGCCGATTACCGCTTACAAGTATATCAAGACGAGTTTCTGCGCCATATTTACGACGTAATCCGCGTAATAAACGAAGCGTACCCCGTCTATTTCAAGCTTTTTGACGACGATGGCTTTTGGCTGAAGGATTTTTTATCTCTGCCCGACGTTTCCTTGTCGCTTGCTTTAGGAGCGGACGTACTGCACGGAGACACTCTTTTGCATTATATACGGGGCAGGGGATTACTGGATAGGTACTTGCACTACTCGTAATGAAACGCCTGCGTCATATTGCGGGAGTTTTCTTCTATCACGCCCTGCGCGTGCGTTAAATCGCTGTGGATAAACGACAACGCATTCGTCATAACTGCCTGTATATTCGATTTATGTATCGTACCGTTGTTATCCTTTGGACGGCAATATAAATGCAACCTTTCCTTGCCGGCGGGCGTGGGCAGGTAATATTCGTACGGCATTTTACGGCAGTTTAGCTTTTGATAAAATCTTTCGCGCTTGTTGCGCGGATTTTGCGGGTCATCGCTTTCGGCGGTCTCCACCTCGATAAAGACGTTGTAGTTGCCCCCGCTCGCCTCGTCCACCACCTTGTTGAAAATGGTCGTGCCGTAGCCCGCGGACTGAAAGCCGGGAACCACCGCCAAATAATCTATCCAAAGCCCCTTGTTTTTGTCGTCTATGAAGATAAAAGCGTAACCTATTATATTCTCGTTTTTGGGCAGATAGTTATGGTAAGCGATATAGAACCTGTAACTATCGCTTGAGAGCAAATGCTTTAGTTGCTCTTGGCTTTTTCTTTCCTCGGTGGCGAACTGCCGAACGTAATAGGGATAAATTTCGTGTATTTCGTTTGCAGAAACCCTTTTTATCAGCAAATTATTCAGCTTGTTTATCACATAGTCCGAAAATAACGGTTTGAACAGGTGGATATTGTGGGTAAACCAGCTGTAGTGTATTTTGTTTTCGTCCTTTATCACAGGTAGCCATGTGTCCAATTTAATCCTGCTTTTTTTATTTTTGCGACTTTGGTCGAAAATGGTTTCGATAGTGTTCCAAACCATATAAGCGTACACGTGGTATCTAAGAAAAAAATCGCTGTTTTTATCCTCGTTGATATATACGGAGGTCTTGTTGAAATCCCGAAATTCCGGATACTGAAGCGCGATTTTTAACAGTCCCGCGTACTGGTTGTCTATCTCGAAGTACACGGATTTTTTGTGGCTCTTGATGTTGTTAAACAACGAAAAAAACAGCGCCAAAACCGAGACTGTCAGAGGCACATATTTTAGTACCAAATTCAAAACTTCGTCCATAATTTTTTAACCTTCATTTATCGACAGACTTGTATCATAACCTAACGCGAAAGTACAACGAGTGGATTTTTTAGATTAAACCCGATAAAAAGCGCAAGTTCCTTCGCTACGCTCAGAATAAACTCCGTAGCGCTATGAACGGCCTCGCCTTCTTGGCGGGCTGTGCGCACTAAAGCGTGTCCGCCCTTGCAAATTGCGACAACAATTTGACGGCTCGGAGGCATTTTAGGCAAAAAGCCCTCTTTTTGCCGGTGAGGGGTTTGGACAAAAAAGACGCCGTTTGACTATACAAGAGGTTAGGATACAAGTTTAATGCTTAATCACGCACCCGCCCTCGCCGTCGACCGTTATTATGTCTCCCGTCTGAATCAGGGACGTCGCCCCCGCGATGTTTGATACCAAGGGCAGGGCGTATTCGCGCGCCACCACCGCGCCGTGCGAGAGGGGGCTGCCCACCTCGGTGACCAAGCCCTCTATCAAACAGTAAAAGGGCGACCAGCCGATGTCCGTATAGGCGGCGACCATGATTTCCCCTTTTTGGATTTGCCCCGCGTCCGCCGCGTTTTTGACGACGCGGGCGGGACCCGTCACCTTGCCGCGGCTTATCGGCGCGCCGCGCAGCACCTCGCCCGATTGCGCCAAGGAGGTAAAGGGCAGCGGCACCGGCTTCTTTGTGTACACTTCCGAAAAACACAATTCCTGCTGCGTTTTTAACAAACGGCGGCGCTGCAGCGTCTTTTTGGCAAGCGCGGGGGCGGCGCCGTTTGCCACAACCCCGAGTTCTTCGTGCGTTAAGAAGAAAACGGCGTCCTCGTCGGGGAGCTTGCCCTCCGCGACAAGCATGACCGCCAGCTTCCTGTACGCCTGCTTGAAAACGTCAAGCACCTTTATCATTTTTGACTTTGAATATTCGCGGTTTTTGACGCCGTCGCGCGCCTGATTTACCAGGTATTTTAGGATTTTCGCGGATAAGCCCCTGAAACCCTGCGCCCTTATCACCGCTTTAAGGTCGGGAGGGGCGGAGGTTTCCGAATCCTTAGCGCCGCTCATTATAACCGTCCTGAGGTATTCCGTGAAGGCTTTTTCGTCGTCCGCCCAGCCGCAGCTGCGCAGTTCCGCCTCGCGTATGGCGCGGTGGCCGTGACGCTTTAAAAACTCCGCCCTCGCTTCCGTCGTTTTCGCCCCCGCGTTTTTCAAATATACCGCCAATTCCTCACTGTTGTAAGCCCTCGCGGCGGGGTTATCCTCTAAGACCGCCCTTGCTACGCGGCGCAAGGAAGCCAAGATGTCCACGCTTTCGATGCCGTCGATTCCTTCCAAAAGCTCTGCCAAAACCGCCTTGCTTTTGTCCGCGTCGTTAAGCTTGTCAAGTAAAATCTGAATGACCGCGCTGGACATAGCCCCCGAATGCGAGCTTGTTATGTAGTGCAGGTATGTGACGCGGTCGGCGGCGTATTTGGCTTTGTCGATTTCCGCGTACATTTGAGCCGCGTTTTCGCCCGCCGCTATTTTAAAGGTGTCGGCGAGCGCGGTGATTTCCGCCCGCGCCTTATTCCGCGACAGCACAAAGCTCAAATATTTGCGGGTGTTGTGCATTTTTTTGAAAAAATTCGCCTTTTTGCCGAGGATTTTGCCCGTTTCCTCTAAGTGCCTGCCGCAAATCGACATATCGACGCCGTCCTTACCGGTCAGATAAATCGCTTTGGAAAAGCCGTAAAGATAGCTTAAATTGAAAAACAGATGCCCGCTTGTCGAGAACACGCACCCGAAATCGGGAATTGCCCGCATTTTTTTGTTCGCGCCCGCCAAACACAGCATTTTGCGAAGCCCAAAATCAATCGCGTACACGCTGACCGACAAGGTGAGGGGGGTGACCGCGCCGGGCAGCATTTCGCCCACGTTGCAGCGGGTGATTACGCAGCCGGTAAGGTCTTCTTTGGGGTCGAGCTCGCCCTCGTTGCAGACCTCGGTGACGGTGATGGGGCGGGCTTGCAGCCAATATATTGTGTCTCCCTTGACCGCCCATTCTATGTCCATGGGCATTTTGAAAATTTCCTGCAAGCGGGCGGACTCAATGCAAATTTCCTTTAAAAGGTGGGCGGATAATAAATTTTGCCCGTCCGCGACGGTGTTAAAATCGGCGTCCTTATTCTTCAGCAGGTCGCGAGGAACGGAATAGCCCGCCGTCGCCGCCGTCCCCGACACCACTGCCTCGCCAAGGCCGACCACCGCCTCGACAAGCAAATTGTCCGCGTTGCACGGGTCGGAAGTAAAGCACACGCCTGCAAAATCCGCGTCCACCATGCTTTGAACGACGACGCTCATCTTTATTTCGCCGCCCTTGCTCAGTTTTTCGGAGTATTCTTTGGCGGTCACGTCCTCTAAGGAATTTAAGCACTCCAAAACGGCTTTTTTAAATTCATCGCCACCCTCGACGTTCAAAACTGTCTTGAACTGTCCGGCGTACGAATAATCAGCGCCGTCCTCGACCGTAGCCGATGACCGCACTGCAACCTTGCCAAGCCCGGATTTTAAATAATGCTCAGCGGCGGCGTCCAAGTCCCGTTCTTCCTCGATATCGATCATGACAAAGCCGGGCGGAACGTTAAATCCTTCCCGCGCAAGGCGCTCCAGTCCCTTCGCTTTGCCCCCGGCTGCATTTATGTGAGTGGCGTCGATAGCGCCTAATTGGAATATCCTCATTTCGTAGACCTCTTTTTTAGTGCACTGTGCACTGTGCGCTATTCAATCACCCATTTTCGGACTCTCATACCGTCCCTTGTCCCCGTTAAATCCAAACTCCGTTATCCCCCGCCCCTTTACGCCGCCGATGATAAAAGAAGAAATGCCTTCGTAAATAATATATTTGCCGTATTTGTCGTCAAATTCAAAGGGAAAGGCGATATCCGCTTTAAACTCATGCTTGATTTCCGACCCGTCCGAATATTTTACCGTATACTCGTCCTCGCGGAGGGGCAAGCCGTCCAAAGCCGCGCCGCCGTGGAAAATCACGTCCGTCACGTTTGCCATGACGCCGTCTTTCATTTTATAGCCGCATTTTAGCCCTCGCACATTAAGCGCGGGATAGCGCACGACATTTGTATTCAGCAAACTGCCGTCCTCCAAAAGCGCGATACGCCACGTGTGGCGGTTCATATAGCTCCACACCCGCCGCCCATAGGAATGGTCGCGCACGGCTTGCGCGTCGATTTTGTATTCCTTGCCGCCGACGTTTAACACAGCTTTTATGTGTCCGTCCTGCTCGATATGGGTTTGGCTCTCGCGGTTAAGGTCGTCCGAAAAGCCCTTTTTCCATTTTTCAGCGGCGACGGCGCGGCAAAACGCCATGTCGTCAGTTTCGCGCGAAAACTCGTACAACCCGTTTTTTGACGTGAATGTGCCCGAAAGTTCGGCAAAAACGGGCTCGCCGATGGGGCGGGCAATCAGCTCCTCGCCGAAGGGGGCGACGGGCGCCATCTCCCCCTTAAAGAAAAACTGCCACTCGCGCAAAGGGGTAACGCATTTCACGCCCATCGGGCTTTCGGACAGCTTATACAGGCAGTTTTGGTTAACAAAAGCGGTGCCGTCCGCAGCGCGGTACGCCGCCCAGACCTCTGCCATCGCCTTGTCCCCGCCGCCGCGCTGCGCGTAGCGTACAAACAGCGCTCCGCCGTCCCACGTGTGCGCCGAAAAGTAATAGCTGTTGTTCATATCCTCGCCCGCGTCGTCGGGCGTTTGATAGTGTTCGCTCAGTACCTCGTCAAAAGCGGCCGCTGCCTTGCGCTTTTTCATAATATTGCGCATAAGGGCGGTTTTGATTGCTGTTTTTAGTCCCATGGTTGGCTCCTTTTTAGTAGGGCGGGGGCAAGCCCCCGCCGCACCGCTTTTAATAGTTTGGAGTGTGGAGTTAAGGTCGGTTTTATTGTATAAGAAGGGTGGTTTCGTTTTACGTGCTTTCAAAAGAGAAAAATTCGCAAAATAATTCTCTATTAATATAATACCATACAAAAATATTTATGGCAATCGAAATAAGCGCCAAAGCGAAAAGAAATCGAAAAAGAAAGAAAAAACGCGAAAAAAATAATAGTTCGCGTCATTATTTGTAATATGTAGTTTATAATTATGTAATTTGTAATTTAAGCTATTCTATGCTTGCGGCTCCCCAAATTCTATCTCGACTTTATGGCCGCTTTTGTTGTTGCGCTTGTCCGCGTAAAATTCGTGCGATATTTTTAGCATGGCCTCATAGGCGCGCAAAGAAAGTTGCTCCGCGCTTTCGCCCACGGCGGGAACAATCGCGGGCAAAATATGCAAAACCAGCCTGTTTTTGATTCCGCGCTTGTTTATCCCGAAGGTATATACCGTGGGAAGGACCGGGACGTTATTTTTTACCGCAAAGCTGAAACCGCCGGTTGTGAAAGGGCGTAGCCCCGTATAATACGGCCAAAACGCCGCCTCCGGATAAAATAAAACCGGCTTTTTGCGTGCCAAAAGGCTGTCTACGGTCTTTGTCAGCTTTTTCATGCCGCCGTAATCCGCGCCCAAGGGAATGCACCCTAACAGCTTCATAATCCTCCCCGCCAAAGGAAGATTCATATTTTCTTTAAGCGTTATTATGCGCAACTTGCGGGTACGCGTGGCGCAAGCGCCCAGCACCGGCGCGTCCAAAATGTGGACGTGGTTGGCGACTACTATAATCCCTTGCCCTCTAAGCGCTCGAAAATTCTTGCGTCCGTTTATCCTTGTCCGCATCCACAAAAACGCCCATACGGGAAAAACTACCCAAGCGGCGGCGCGAACAACACCCGCCAAGACTTGATACCAAAAGCGGGTGTCCTCAAACCTGTAATCCGCGCGCCCTACCGGTCTCTTGCTTTCGTTTACGGGCATGATGTGCTCGTGCGGGGCGGCGGGGTAGACGAAGTTTATGTGTTTTGCGCCTTTCAAAAGGACGGCTCCTTTCTAAAAACATGTATTAATAATTTCAAACGACGGCCTTTGCGGATTTTTTCGTGCCTGTCCGCGGCTTTTTTCCTAAATGCCTTGCTACGGAACGACACCCGCGAATGCTTCTTAGTACGGGTATTGCAGGCATAAAATCCCTCGTAAATCCCGCATTTTCAATCCATGAATACAGGTTCTAACTATTTACAGCGATTTCTTCAGACGCTGTTTCCTCAAATTCCGTAATGGCGACGGGCGCGGCAAACTTTTCCTTATCAAAGAGAGGCTCGGTTGCCCATGCCGCTTTCCAAGTTTCCTCTTTCTTCGCCGCCGCTTTCATCAGCCGCCTTTCCGCATAATAGTACGTGTAATGCTCGATGCTGTCTAAAAACATTTTTTCCATCTGGTCCATGCAGTTCTTTATTGAATACTGCGCGGCGTATGTTATGTATTTTTCGCCTAATTCCTTTTTTTCCTGCTCGTGTTCGATCCAGTAATCTATGCGCTCTGCCAAATGTGCGGGGTCGCCGTGACGAAACAAATTTTTTTCGCAAAGCGCGAACTGCCCTGTCGCCGAGTTGGGGCTGTCGCTTATCACCGGCACTAACCCGCAGGTGAAAGCCTCGATAGCGGCGATTGCTTCAATCTCCACGTCCGACGGATGCACATAAAGGTCGCAGTAATTTATGGTGTCGCAAAGCTCGTCCTTTGTAAAAAGCTTTGTGATAGGCGGATTTTTTAAACTCCTTCCCAATTTCTTGATTTTGTTAAGCTTAGGTCCCCCGCCCGCGAAAATAATCTGGATCTTGTCTGCGTATTTGGATATTTTGACCGCCTTGATCAAAAGGTCGTGGCGCTTTTCAGGGACATACCTGCCCGTAAATAAAATACAAATTTTGTCCTTTAATTCTTCCGGCTTGCTTACGTTCCTTTTTTCAAAGGTGGGAATAACGCCGTTGGATATAACGCGCTTGTCGGCGGTATAGCCGTTTTTTACAAGTTGGTCGGCGATAAATTTGCTGGGACAATGGATAAATTGCGTGCGTTTATAAAAAAGCCGATTGAAACGCCTATACAAAAACCTGTTAAAAAAAGGTACGCGATGCAAAAACAAGTGGCTGGAAAAATTTTCGGGCTGGCAGTGAAACGCCGTGGTGTATGGTTTTTCCATCTCGCGTATCAGCTTTATACTTTTGCGGGAGGTCAAAAAGGGCAATAAGAAATGCACGACGTCGCAATCGGCTATGGCTTCTTTTATAATTTTTTTGTCCGGTTTTGCGAGTTCAACCTGGTTAAGTTTTAAATACCAATTAAAGCCGAATATGCTTCTTCTTTTTAGTTGCACGTCGCCGCCCGAGGACGCGATTACCTTGACATCGTGCCCGCGCAGGCGCATATTTTCGACCAGCCTTTTGGCGGTTATGGTTGTCCCGTTATTTTCCTTCCCAAAAACATCGGCGATAAGCGCTATTTTCATATTTGTATTAATATTCTCCTTTGTCATAAAAATTCAAAAGCGAAAATTTTTCAAAAAAATTCACTATTGATATAATACCATACAAAAACATATAAGGCAACCAAAATAAGCGGGAAAAATGAGAAGAAGGATGAAAAATCGGAAAAGTGATGCGAAAGAATGGTCGGGGATCAGGGATCAGGAGTCAGGGAGGTGTAATTTAAATGGTAAGGAGCGCAAAAAAGCCCGACGCCCCGCAATTCCTTTTAGACGTCAATACCATTTTTTATGATTTCCCCCTGCTTCCGACCTCTATCCTCTAATCCCTAACTCTTGATAAACGTCAAACAGCTCGCCTTGCTGCCGTGATCCGCGTGGACGGTAATGCCGTTTGCGATACACTTCCTATCGCGCATAAAAAGGCAGTCTGCGGCACATTCGACTTTGGTGTCCACACTAAAATCCGCGCTGGCAAAATCGCTACCCGCCTCGAAAAGCGATGCCGGGTTGTATGTGTATGATTTGCAGTCCGTGTCCCCCCCCACGCTTATGTGTTTTGCGCAGCAGCAGTAGCCGCTGTTAAAGCTACAATTTTTTTGCCCGCATTTTAAGTCTTTCATGATAAAAATTCCTCCCGTGTTTTGTATGATTAGCGTTTGCAAGGGGGGAATTTTTATGCAGGTATCGGGTACCGAGTAAAGTTGGTTTTTGTGAAAAGGGAATGGCGAGAAAAAATCTCCTCTTGAGAAATTTAAGTGGTTCTTTTAAAATGTAACGTTGACCTTACCTGATCCTCGAAACTTAATCATATCTTAATGTAGAAAAGTACCATTTTTTATTGCGCATTCTTTATCGATACTATATAATGTGTCGTATAAACGATTTGTCGTATCGTGCAAACACCTCATAATCAGCCCCGCCACCCGTTTTGCCAACGAATAAATAAAGCCCAAACGCACAAGCGAAAACTCTTTTTTGTCGGGGGCGTAGTAGCTGGTTGTGACGGTGAGAGAAATGTCGCCTATGTTCCCCAAGTTTTTGCCCAGCGCAAGGCCGGGGCGCAAGGGCTCGCCGCTCACCATTATCTGACCCTCCTCACTCTTATTTCCCACGGCGGAGTCCACGGCGATAACGACGCGGTCGGGATGTGTCAGGCGGATAAATTCCCCTGTTTCCACTACGTTAAGCGCGTTTACAGGCGAGGTCAATGTGCCGTATACGTATGCGGGCGCGTCCCCCTCCACCAAAAGCTGCCCCACTAATGGACCAAGGCAGTCGCCGCCCACAAGGTCGGTGCCCACGCATGCCACCACCGCGCCCCGCCCCAAAACAAGTGAGGACAACCTACGGAGCAGCCCCGCATCCTCATACCCCCTAACAGGACAAAATAACCTATCTTTCGTCTTAACTTGTAACTTGTAACTTGTAATTTGTAGTTTATTTTGTAAATTATTATATAAGAACCCCGTCATAAACCAAAATTGTTGCCACATCGCAACATTTTAAACGGGAAAGGAGAAAATAAACAATGCCACCTATTGTCGATATTGTAATAATAGTGCTGGTGCTTGCCACGGCGGTATTCGGCTTTTTTAAGGGATTTATAAAAAGCCTTGTGTCCTTGCTCGGGTTTGTCGTTTCCTTAACGCTGGCGATTCTGCTGTCAAAGGTTGTCGCGAACGCACTTTTAGGAATAGACGGAATAGGCAATGTTGTAGCGGGCGGGGATAAATCGCTCTACACGTGGCTTAATAATATGCTGCCTGAAGCCCTTAAAAACATTTCGACCGCCGACCTTGGCGCGGCCGCCGCCGACCCTGACGCCTTAGTGGCAGAATCGGGAATTAAGGAGCAGCTGCCGTGGTGGCTGACGATATTTTATCCCTTGGTCAATTCCTCTTTGACAAATCCGACCTATCTTAACGCGGCGGTTATTGACAACGCGCGGCAAATCATCGCCTTAGAGCTTTCCTACTCCATTTACGTCCTGATTGTGGGAATCGCGCTGTTTGTCGTAATACGCATACTCGCCGCTATAATCAGCATTGTTTTTAAGCGGTATATGGACAAAAAGAGCGTTCCCGGTAGGCTGTTAGGCGGAGTGTTGGGCGCGGGCAAGGGCGTGATATACAGCATGATAATCCTTTTGGTGATTTCTTTGATGTCCAATTTCGGCTTTATGGGGATGATAAGCGAAAAGGTCAGCGAGAGCAAAGTAGCCTCCGCGCTTACCTCGGCGACACACAAAATTACCGCGCCTTTGTTGAAAGGCGACAAGAGCGATAAGCGGTATGAGCGGCTTATCGAGCTCGTAGGTATTGTGGATGGGGGCGAGGGACCGGAGGCGGGAGGGTAATAGAGGGTATGGGTTAGGGATCAGGGGTTTGGAGTTAGGGATCGGTTATTAAAAATGAATAAAATAAGAAAGCCGTGACTGAATGTTGCGGCTTTTTGTATAGCCAATCAAGTTAGAAGCAGTAGGTATTTGGTATTATTTTTCCATATAAAAAGTCGGAGGCATTCAAGAGGGGTTAGCAAAGATTTTTGTGGGCTGCTGCGGCAAAGTTTCGAAAGCAACCGATT
>Ga0123353_10009501_pt1 | contig 13436 bp, 5 predicted proteins | sample TergutLab28metaG_3_FD_92763 | JGI IMG/M metagenome (GOLD analysis project Ga0123353, IMG submission 92763) | Labiotermes labralis P3 segment gut microbial communities from Petit-Saut dam, French Guiana - Lab288 P3 | ecosystem: Host-associated > Arthropoda: Insects > Digestive system > Gut ... | reverse complement strand
GCGGGGAATCTGCATTGCCTTACAGAACAGTGGCAAGGTGGGTAAAAGCCTTCAACGAGGGACGCCAAAATGTGGCAGACATGCGTCGGCCAGGTCGTCCTAGTGTCAGTGAAGAAGAAGTGTGTGCTTTTACCGCGTTACTGGACAGTGATCAACGCCATACAATTCGTGAGCTGGAACACAACCTGCGACCAGCTTTGAGAAAGAAGCAGCGACACTTTCTGCAGAACCCACCCATCATTTTGCAGGACAATGCTCAGCCGCATGCAGCGCAAGCTGTGGCTGATTTGTTCGATCGATGGGGCTGGGAAGTGCTGTACCATCCACCATACTCCCCGTACTTAAGCCCTTGTGACTTCGACTTGATTCCTAAGATGAAGGAACCACTTCGTGGCATTCGCTTCAGAACTGTTCCAGAGATTCTTCAGGCAGTAGACTGCTCCATTCGAACTATCAACACAACAGGCACTGCTAAAGGTATCCTATGACTTCCACATCGCTGGCAACGGGTTGTACACAATGCTGGTGACTACAGTGAAGGACAGTAAAATTTCGAGACATGTATCTATTTTGTATCAGTTGTAAATAAATAGTTGCCACTATTAAAGTTCCAACCTTTGTATGTGGTGCTGATCACAGTTTACAGAATCTGTAATTAACTTTTATTATATAATGTTTAATGTATAACGTACATGTTCAATACAGTCAAGACTCTTATGTATTATTGTGGACAATGTTTCCTAGTATATATATGGAAGGGACTTAAGAGAGATGTAATGTTTGCAGTTGAGTGAAGTGAAGCCGGTTGATCTGATATGCTAGTTTCCAAGTTTTATGTCATACCATGACACCACATATCAGATTATAGGCATCTCCGTAGTTGTTAACAGAAACGTCCATCATGAATGTGAAATACACCCACAGAGACAAATATATGTATATTAAGACAGACTGCCACCGACACTTTATGTAATGATCTGATGAGGACCTAAAAGTGTGGAATGGATGTTGAGAGAAATAATGAGTGGCTTGAACATTAGGCTATAACTTCATTTTTGTATTTAGTTTAAAACTACTACTGAAGCAGTCAAATCATTCACATAATGTAAATATAAAAGGAAAGAGCTCCCTCTTCTTAACAATACAAAGTCACACATCACACACAGCATGTTTTTCCTATATCCCCAAGGACAATGGCTGTCTCATACAGAAAGCCTGCATTCTCCAGGGTGTCCTGCAACAGTTGCCCTGCTCAGAACCACATTAAGAGACAACCTAGAATGCCACAGACAACACATAAATACATCCTCAAATCCAAGCACATGCAGGAATCTGTAAGTAAGGCAAATGCAGTACAGTGGAAGTACATTAGAGTAAACTGTTACAGTTTTCACATTGCCTTCCATGACACAGTTCTTGTGAACAGTACATACATTTGGTATATATTATATGTAAAATGCCATAACTCACTGTACAGTGATGTAATTTTGTTTGAGAATTATCTGTGATTGCTGAGGAACCTCTTGCCTTACTGAGGCTGACAGAAATGTCACCATAAATAACATACGTTAAGAAATGAAAACTGAACGCAGTATAATTCTTGGGACATGGGGAATATATGACAATCCAATCAGATCAGTTGGTACTATCTAATATTCAACCATGGGTCTCAAAATACATGTGAAATATTCTACCAATGATCATTGTTGCCTATCAAATCAATGGTACTGTAATTAATACAAGATGATTGATTCTGGAATGTAATATTGTGTGACAACATCTGGTCTGTGACTTCGAGAAGAACGTACACTGTTATTTGAAGGTTGGATATACTGTTGTTTTTTTACTACTTATGTAAATAACAGTCAACACAACTAAGTGTATATAGTATAGGTATTGCTGCAACATGTTTGAACCTTTTAATACGGCATCATCAGGCTAAAACACATTTGTGTATGAGACGTCACACATAAATTGCTTCTAAGAAAATTTTAAATGTTTACCATGTTGCATTACAAATATAAGCTGAATTCTGAAAAACAATTTACATATCCTTTTTATTTCTTACACACAAATGTATTTTAGCCTCATGATGATCTGTTAAGTTCGAAATATGATGCAGCAATAAAATAACATACATTTAGTTGTGTCAACTGTTATTTACATAATTATTAGACACGGTTATGTTTGATAACATAGCTAATGACAATATTTTGACATAAAAAAATGAAGTAACAAAAAAGGTGAGAAATTTCTATGTGAGGAGCTTCACCTACCATAATTTATGGAATTATTGTAGGGCAGGACATGTTACACAGGGATATATGAAATGCATGCAACACATTGGTTGGAGAACCTATAAAAAGAAGAGAACACTAAAGAGACTTATAAATGCACAGGAGGATAATATCAAACACATGTAGAGAAATATGGTGTGAACAGATAGGTACCAATGTTCCGGAAAACCCTGTTGTCCATCTTTTAGAATGTTAGAATAAATGCAGCTGGCTCAAAATAAGGTATAGTGGCAGGCTATTATGTTCCATGAAAGTATTATGTTGGTCACATAACTATTAAATGTTACAGGCACCCTGGACCATGGAATTAATACTGTATCCAAAATTTATCCAGTTTTGGCCTTACCTTCTCATCTCTGTCCACACAGGAAAGTCAGAAAATACATTTCCAACATGGTAGGACCCATTACTGCAACAGCAGCAGTAACCTACAGCTTCGTGCGCACTCTGAACCATTTTTTTTCAGTCATCGGAGATACTGACATTACCTTCGCAATACACACTATCCTTAATGACATTTTTGTCACATACCCTGAAAATTTATACATTTAACTTTACAGTTCATGGTATTAATACAAGAAATAAACTGTAACTGCATAAACCAACAGCTAATCTTACTCTATACTAGAAGGGAGTGTACTTTTTTTAACGTTCATGTTTCCGTGCATCACTAGTACAATTACAATTGACAACCAACACGATGCAACTATTTTGATTTATTTACTTTAATTAGCTCCACACGTTTTGGGCAATGTTTTCGCCCACCATCAGGAGCTGATGTTGCATACGCAACATCAGTGGACATTACCAGAAGCTGCAGTTACAGTAACGTGCTCCTGATGGTGGGTGAAAACATCACCTGAAACATGTGGAGCTGATTAGAAGTAAATAAATCAAAATAGTTGCATCTTGCTGGTTATCATTTGTAATTGTAGGAGTGTACTAAGTATAAAAATATTTAATGAGCTGCCTGAATACATTGCAGAATTAGTAGTAGATAAAAAACTTTAGAAACATTTAATTAACAAATCCTTTTATTCACCTGAAGAATTCATTCATGATTAAATACTACATGAGAGTGAGCCTGATAATGTTTATGTAAGAAGGGCCTTTTAACTCTACAAGAGGGATACTTAATGTATGATTTTTAGTTGTTTCTAGTCATTTTCATGGTTGTACATTAAACCTGTTTTAAGCTATTATAGTGACCACTGAACGTAGGAAATATATTTAATATTACCCATTAGTTTTAATTGTTGTAAATTGACCACTAATTGTGTATCATTTATGTTCAATGTTCTTGTCATATTGACCATGTGACTGCACATGATCATATTTTGTGTTGGATGACTTGTTTTACATCCAATGACCACTGTGGCTGCAAGGTGGATTAACGAAATGTATGTGTACATATGGTAAAGACTTCACATGCTAAGCTATGATACAGATGAAAGCACACAAATATCAGTATGCAGATTTCATCTGGAATTGAACGTGGACTACACCTATCATGTATCTTAGCTGCTAGGCAGCTCTGCAGCTGTAGTGCAGCAAATGACAGTACAGTAAGATGATGTTACAACACACAAAACTTGAACTTTCCAGCTAAAAGAGTAAGCCCCACACAGAAAAGCCTGCGGTTTTGCTATGTCCAGAACCCTATACTTACAAAAACAATACCAAGGGCAGATGAATGAATTCCCTTCAATTTACTGTTGTGTAACTTCCACTTCTAATGCAAAAAGAGGATTTCAACATAAACATAAGTCAAAGGAGATATGGAAGGACCAGGAGCTTATTTATAAAATTAGTTTATTTTTCTGAAGTTTCAAAGAAAAGAACAATTTTAAGTTTCCACCCTTGACACACATAAATTTAGATCACTTCCAGTTTTGTTAGTATTCACTGCAACTATACATAAAACAGTGCAACCTTTTCTTTTTTTTTCTTCCAATTAGCACATGTCTCATCTACCAAATTCAACACTTGACAGTGTTATTCCTAGTGTGATTGCAGATCTATGTACCTAGATGTCCATTTACCTACAGAACAAAACCAACAGAATTCCTTGACAACAGTTTTCTTGTTTTCTACCATTTTTTTCAACAAAGTGAAATGTCACAACTTTGTATCCACCTGCACTCATCTGAAGATATATCCACAATGTCAGAGTCTGAATTGTGTTCCATTTTTCAGAACACATGACCACCACATATAAGGACATGACCATATGGTAGTCTCCAGAATCAAACAACAAAACCACGATGTGCACGCTCTTTATCTCTTGGCAAGAACACCATCAGTTACCTTGACTCTGCCTTATGTTTCGGTGGTTTGAAGCTTCCACGAATCTTCTTATTCTTGTTTTTTGTACTCCCTGAACCTCCAGCTTGGAATGCTTTCCAGCTGTTTACTCTGTTTTGTCTGGATTCCTGAAATAAATAACTTTTCTATACAATCAACTATCATTTGCACAATGAAGACCCTATATCATGGAGATAGTTGAAAGGTGAATTCATTTAATGAAAGTATGCTGAACTGTATGTCAGGTGACAAAACATTTTCATGCAACTCCTTTGGCATATCAGACCTAAAAATTTCCAAATTTTTCCACACAAAAACATGTCTTGAAAGTCTATAAGTTGTCCTGGATATATTTATGTAGACGTGGCCTCCATTCAACTCCACCTATGTTCTGGGCTAAGTTGCAGATTACAGGCACCTTACAATGTGTAACTTTGTCTACAGTATTTTATACATTACAATTTACGTGCAAAATACAAAGTTTACACTGTATGAAATTACCAGGTAAGAGGGGTTATATGATATACACTAGATTCTATATTTTCCAAGTATTTTGTATATGTGTATCTTCATAAGCGACATTATTGCGAATTTTCATTATTCAGATTTAATATAATGAATGCACTGGACAATCAGTGACCTAGTAACACAAGCAGGTCATTACTAGAGACCCACTAATTTCCTGATATCAGAACTAATGGCTCTGATGGCAGTAAATTTTGTGTTCATAGTTCACAATTTACCTGAACCTGCATGAATATATCAGAAACAGTAATACTGGGTTTCATTTAAAACTTACACCATATATAAATCAAGATTATACTGGCAAAATTCAGGAAATGACAACATTTTCCAGTTAAAACTTAGACCCAGTTAACATAAACAATTTTAATTTCTTACCTCAAAATTTTTCTGCCATTCTTTTTCTATGGTAGCCTTTTGCTCTTCTTCTATTTCCTGTTCTCTTTTACGTTTTCTTTCTTCCATATCCCTTTGCTCAAGGTCTCTTCTCTTGCGCTCCATGTCCGCAAAAAGTTTCATTGTCATCACATACACAGCATGTTTATAGTTTTCTGGCTCATCTTCATCCACTCGTTGCTCCTTTCCCTCGCGCTTCAACTTCTTCCGCTTTTCACTTATCTACGCAATGACAATCATCAGGCTAACAAGTTACTAAAACAATCAGACCTGCTACGACACAAACACACATACAAGATCTAAAGAAAAAGGCACTTTTTCATATGTTAAAGCCAACCCTTATTTCAATTTCAACTATGCTTATTCACACAATGTAACTTGTCTAAGATCAAAATGTGCATAAACTTCGCACTTTATAACAGTAGGTCAACTACCACAGATTGTAACATTTATATAATAAACACCCCATTTGCATTAAAATAAGTCAGAAACAACTATTTCTTCACAAGGTAACTAAAAGCTTTCAAAAGAGTATTACTAATCAGTACACCAGTAGTAAATGGATAATGGCTTTATCAATATTGGCTTTTAATGCACTGCGCTACAAGCGAGAAGGTCGTGGGTTCTATTCCCGATGGTGTCATTGGAATTTTTCATCGACATGACCATTATGGCTCTGGGGTTGACTCGGCCTCTAACAGACATGACTCCCAGGAATATTTCCTGGAGGGCAAAAGCAGCCGGCGCAAAAGGCTGACAACCTTGCCACCTTCATGTGCCAACCATCTTGAAATCTGGAAGCCTCAACCTCCTGGAATCCTCAGCGCTGTCCAGGCCTGTACAGGGATTCCTTTACCTTCACCTTTTGCCTTTAATGCATATCATGCAAATTATTCAACTTGAAATGTACTACTTCAACATCTCTGAAAGTTACAATATTTTTAATTACTTTGTTTTTTGCTGCATACTGTGTGCTGTGATTATGTTCTTCCTCCATGATCACTTTTACTAAACCCCCAACCAGGAGTTTATTGTACTGTCTGTCATGGGTAAATTAAAAAACATGTTACCAAGTGAACACTATTACGAAGAAGTTATTGCATCCATCTCACCATGTGATCAGTCCGAGCTTTTGCCTCCTCTATCACATCCAAACACTTGTTTCTTGTTTCTTCATTTTCAAGTGTTTTCCAAGCCTTGTTGATTACTGAAAAGGTTCAGAATTTTTCCTTAAATATTGTGTAGTCAAATAATAAAACTGTGTATTTGTCAGATAAACAGGTATTTGTTTTAAATAAATTTGTTACTAACTTTCAAATGCCTGCTGTGCTCGTTCTGCATCATCTTGATTTTTATCAGGATGTACCAAAATGGACAGCTGCAATAACACAACATAAAATGACTTTACTGTCATACATGACTATGTGTGATGCACAACATAAGCACACCGGTGTGTTGATATAAAGAAAACATTTTAAAACACAAGCATTCCCCACACTTCAAAGCTCGAATTCATTTCTACATTTTACAGGACGAGTAGTTGCTACTATCTATTATAAAATGTTTTTAGATATGGAGAAACATGTGAAAGAAACCTGTTACATGCATTAGCTTATATTTGAATCATGTTACATTTTTACCCGTTTGTACTTCTTCTTAACTTCGTCTAGAGGGACGTCAGAGTCAACTTGCAAAACTTCAAACGGATTCAGGTTAAAATACGTTGATCCTGGGCGAAGCAACCTATCAATTTGCTGTTTAGGTGTCAAAACTGAATCTCGTCTTTCTATCTCCTTCACCTGAAAGACGAACATGAAATGTACACAAGGTTGCCGTCCTCGATTTTCAATAAGCTCTAATTAGCTTTCACTGCACATGTAAGCATCTGTGCGTTTGTTTTTTTTTTTCGCAGCCAAAATTTGTCATAACCTAACATAATTCAAAATTCCACACATTTCACCCTTGACATTACTGACTTAAAGTGGCCAATCGCGTAACCAGACAACTGCAATTTGCATCTTACTTCGGTGTAAAATTCGTTGAATGCCTCTTCTTTTCTCGTTGACGTAATGATGTCAGGATTCATTGTCAGATTTACGCTACAATTGGCCATTTTACTTTTGGTCAAGAGTTAGCTCAAAAAATTATACCGCAATAAGCAAGGTAGCAAAGGTTATCGAAGAAGGGAGTATATTATAACCTTTGGTGTTCCAGGAATTGTTCCATTAGCTTCACACTTTCTTGTCAGAGAGATCCACAGACCAAAGAAATAAAGGCAGCAAATTTTATCGCACATGCTTGGAGTAATACTATAAAATTAGACTGTACAAATACAGTAAGTGGTACAACATGAAAGACTGTACGAAGTAAAATTATTACTCAAGAGGATACAGAAGTTTACGTTACAGTGATACGCCCCTAGCGGACGGTAGTGAGACTTCAAATTCAGACCATATAACAGAGGGTACAGGTGTGAATAAATAGTGATGAACGGGACGCGGGAAAGCGAATTGGGTAAACTGACCAGGTTACAGGCTTGGCGACCGAGGAATCGTGGTTCGAATCCCTACATGAACAAAATTCCTTCCTTCAAGAAGTCTGGACCACTTCTGGGGACAATCCAGCCTTTTGCTCAATGAGTGTCGGGAATAAAGCGATCGGGGCGTGAATGTGATTGCTTACCATCATCTTGAGCCGCGGCGAAGAATGCACGGAGGTATATTTCCACTCCACCTTATGCCTTCATGGTGTGATGTTTACGCATAGGGACAACTTTACTTAACTGCGAATGGCGATTCGAGAGAGGAATACAGGTAAAAGTAATAGACCCATGGTAGGGGCCATGGAAAGCCATGAAACATTGATCCTTGCCTTGAATTCCACTTATACTCCGCGCGCACTTCACCACTGATTTACGTTACCCTTCTAAAAGTCAACAGCTCCCAGCCGAATTGATTTAAAAGGGAGGCAAAGAACTCAAGAAGGTAGTATATGAACTCATTTTAAAAAAATATGGGATAAAGAGACCATACCACATGATATAAGTATGGCATAATATGTCCAATTCATAAGGGAGGGGACGTGATGATGTGTAATAATATAGAGCAGTCACATTGCTATGTAAAAAATATAAATTTCTGGCAAATATTTTATCCGTAAAATTAGTACCTTATGCTGGGGAAGTAATAGGAGAATACCATAGAGGCTTTCAAAGGGGAAGGACAACTCTCGACAAAATTTTACTATGAAACAAATATTGGAAAAATGTTAGGAACAAAATATAGATGTACATCATCCATTTATTGATTTTCAAGCAGCATATAACACTGTATGGAGAAAGGAAATATGGAGTGCAATGCATAAACTAGGTTTCCGAAAAAAAATTAGTTAAATTATGCCGATTTTTAAATAATGAAAAATATGCTAAGGTTAAAATTGGTAAACAACTATCCTCTGAATATAATGTTAACAAAGGTTTGAGACAAGGGGATGCTATTACTCATTTGCTATTTAATGTAGTCTTGGAAACTAGAAGATCTAAAGTAGAAACTCGGGAAACCATATTTGACAAACGTAATCAAATTATGGCACGTGCTGATAGAGTGGTTATTGTGAGAGGAAGATTACAGGGTGTTAAAGAAGTATTTACATCACTGGTCGAACAAACAAACGATGGGATTGGAAATAAACGAAAAAAGACATAATTTATGATACTATCAGGAAATCCTTACAAAGAAAATGAATATCTACAACTTGGTACATATAATTTTGAAATAGTGAAAGACTACACGTATATTGGTACAATTCTAACAAATAAAAATGAATTAAGACCAGAAATTGAACATAAAATTAAAAATTAAAATAGAGCATATTGCAGGCTTTTTCTTCTACTAAAGAGCCCCCATCCCTCGCAAAAAAAAACAGAAAAAAAATCTAAAAGACATTAAAAAGACCAGTGGAAACATGGGGAGCAGAAACTTGGACACAGAATAAAGATGCTGATGCACGGCTGGCTACTTTTGAAAGAAAAATTTTAATAACAATGTTTGGGGTAATTAAAGTAACTGAAAATTGGAGAAAGCGATACAATAAAGAATTAATGCAGTTGTGTGGAGATTTAGATATACTTTCATTTGTTAGAATTATTTGGTTGAATTGGATTGGTCATGTTAATAGAATGGATAGAAAATAAGAGTAAGTCAGGTGTTTAACATTAAGCCTCAGGGAAGTCGACTAAGAGGATGGCCTACAAAACAGGTGTTAGAACTGTGTACAAACAAATATTAATAAATGCAAAATTATAAATTGGAAAGAGAGGTAAAACAACAGAGCTGACTTGGAGAAGTCCATTAAGAAACAAAGGGCCGCACTGGACTGTAGTGCCATCGAAGAAGGATAAGAAGAGTCAACTGTGATCCTGCATAATATCGTCAGATTCTCACTTGTTGCTTATGCATTTTCCCCCTTCGAAGCACAAGATCCATTTCGACGTCAATATTTTAAAAAAAAAAATCACTCAATAAAATCTTTGTACTGGGTCTAAAATCTTCTATGTAATTCATGTGATCAGCTCATCGCAACACTGTTACTTTACCGTATCTAGCAATACCAATACGTAATGCACAGTTACAATTCCTTTCGACTGCTGCACCAGCCATGGAGACATGGTTTTCGCAGCTCCTGTGTGTTTCTTCAGATGACGCAGAAGTATTGTCACGGCTGCCTCTGTAGACCTTGCGATTATCCGCATGTAGGTATAACCATGTCTGACATCATTAAACGCGAACTAACGTCGTAGCTGAAACAGCGCCATTAAATAAATTGTAACTAAATTGTATAAATATTGGGCTAGTAAAGGCAGTGGCTCTGTATTTTACGTTAGGTCTGTGTTGTGGGGCAGAAAGTTATCTAGCCGCTTTAAGGATCGCGAAATCCAGTTTGTGTACAAAGGCAATAGGTAGACAGACACGTGCCCTTTATCTGGATACAGGGACACGTGCCATTTGCTTGCACCCATTCTCGTTCTTGAAGTGTTTGACAGATTGGAATCACATTTTTGCGAGCCGCTGGACTTTTTATCTCTAATGGGAAGAAGGACAAATGTTGGCGCCCGACTGGCCAGTATCGATAGTTATCGATAGACGAGTGAATCAAAATCAGTTGGTTATATGACGTTCGTTACATTACAGCGTCGCCGCCCACCAACTTTGGAGGAAAACTTTGTAAGGAGAGTGGGGACTATTTTACTTCCTTGTAGAACTTAACTTTATCCTGTATACTTTTTGGATGGCTTTATGTGATCGCGGAAACTTTTCTGTCTTCTTTTTCTAGTCTTCTGCGCTCCTTGTAGTATCAGTAGAATATAGCCGTAATATAGAAGAGGATTGGGTACTGTGGAGATATTGTCTTAACAATATCTAGCAAAGAGGCGCAACATTAAAGAGAACACTGAAACAGTTTGTTAAAATAAATACTTTTAACACAGCCGAAACTTAAATTCGTGATCTGACTTACAGGTAACCGGGCATCGTGATGAATTCTTATAATAAAACCAACTATATGCACTAATTTCTCAAATTTATTTTTGGAATAAAACTCTACGTGTTTCGGACAGTTCCTCGTCCATCATCAGGAGTTTTTTTCAATGTACACACAGAAATGGTATATGTCATACAGGTTTGCTGACAGTTTGAGAGCAGAACCAAACCAGTTCCGTCCTGATCCTGCTCGCAAGCTGTCAGCAAACCTGTATGACATATACCATTGCTGTGTGTACAGTGAAAAAAATTCTGATGATGGACAGAAGAACTGTCCGAAAAAGAAACAGAGAAATTAGTGCATCTAAAAAGGTAAAGCAGTCCCATTACAGGCCCGAGGTGCTCAGAGGGTTCCAGGAAGTTAGGGTTCCCAGATTACGTGACAATGGCCGAGGATGGTGGTAAGGTTGTCAGCCTTACGCACCGGCCGCTTTTACCCCCAGGCAATACTCCTGGTACTCATTTCTGGTAGAGGCTGGGTCGACCCCAGGGCCATGGTGCGATCGGAGGGATGACACCGTCTGGAATCGAAACAGCGACCTTCTGATTTGTAGCGCAGCACCTTAGCCACTGTGCTACCGCAGTCCCCTTAGTGCATCTGGTTGGTTTTAGTATAAGAATTTAATTCGTAACTTAGCGGGCCACATACTTCACTTCAAACAAGTTAGGAAACTGTGACTCTAAGTGGTAATGTAACCTACCAACTGGACAAGTTTTCTAACTAGGTCCTTGCGAGGAGCTGATCACTCGTTCACAGGAGTCCTACCGACTGTGGTGAGTCGTGTGTGATCTAGAAACCCCGTGAATGAGCAGGCCCTGGCCCACTGGGAGCTGTCGCGCTCCCCCCTCCCCCCCCCCCAAAAAAACTCTTCTAAGTAACGTTAATGTTTATTCTAATATGTATACGATCTCTTTGTACTTCACTAACTGGTTCCGAGAAGCTTTTGTTTGGTTGAATTATATTACTGAACAGGTGAGTGATTTGTGTTATGCCTACTGTGTAGTTTGGTAATTACATTTGTTATTATCAAGTACCAGTGACCTTCATCGCAATGTATTTCACAATTATTCTTACGACATGAGGGTTCAGTCGCCTATGGTCTCATCATCATCAGTGTCAACACTGCTAATGCAGATTTGTTTACATGTATTGAGTTGTCATTTCTAAGCTAATTGATTTTTATCAGTATTTTATGTTGTATTTTCCCACTATTTTAATTCCATTTCTTTGAACCAACATAAACAGATGTGACCACCATCCACAGTACATCCAGCTACCTGGAAGAACACAGGCAGCTGCAGAGAGATTGTAACTTATAGTCATAGCACCCAACTCAAAACTGAAGAATACAAAAGAATCACACAGTCTACAACAACACATTTAAAACTGACAAAATGCAACACATAAAAACACTAAGGCTAACTGGACAAAGTTCGCTTGCGTCAACAGACAGTAAGGGCAGTCACCAGTGTTTTCCAAACGTCGGGTTCAAAATTACATAAAGTTAAAAAATACATTAACAAAAGAATTACTGCAAAAACCGATTAACAAAACACATATAAAAAACGACGTTATGTACAGTACAGGACCTGATACAAAATTTAGGTGTGACAAACTTCGTTCGTAGCTCCGTCTGTACGAGAAAGCTACAACTTCAAAGATCTATTTGTGTTATACTCTTTTTTTCTGTTGCTTTGAAATGCACAGCAACCATCGAGAGAACGGAGAGATTATTATCGATTCAGTGGCATGAACATAATGAAGGTTATTGGACGGATGCGTGTGAATTTCATGTTTCTTAACCATAAGGAAGAGTTTATCGTGATCATAATTACTTATTTTTAATTCGCATGATTTCTGCAGTGATGTGTTCGTTGTGCTTGAGATAAATATTAGAAGCTAGAAGTCATGGAATAGGAATGTAGAGGAAGGATCAGGTTAAACGCGCCAAAACCCTGCGTTATGATTGCACTTCAAATACTTTCCTTTATTCGTGGAGTTTGGATGAGTCTATGTCTCTTCGATGTAGGGCAGATCCCACGGTGTCACTTCACACAGGACAACAGTCGTCTTCCCAATACGTATGAATGTTACACATGAGTGTGGACAGAATGCACCTGACAGTGTCTGGATTTATTCAAGCACGTGCAGATGTTGAGTACAGTAACACAATCGTTATTTTCCTTGAAGTGTGTCTGCAACCTGTTCAGTGTCTCCTCTTCCTGTCCTCGTGTCTTCCATACTTTCACAAACAAACTGCAAAGCAGTGCTTCTTACCTTTGAAAACTGACATTCATCCAAATCATTGGCGTCCCGAGGGGGGGGGGGGTTGTTCAAACCCCCCCCCCCCCCAACGAAATTCCGAAGGCCCTCCAAAAT
>Ga0123353_10009500_pt1 | contig 13438 bp, 8 predicted proteins | sample TergutLab28metaG_3_FD_92763 | JGI IMG/M metagenome (GOLD analysis project Ga0123353, IMG submission 92763) | Labiotermes labralis P3 segment gut microbial communities from Petit-Saut dam, French Guiana - Lab288 P3 | ecosystem: Host-associated > Arthropoda: Insects > Digestive system > Gut ... | reverse complement strand
GTGTTAATGTACAAGCAGAGACAGTGCTAGTGCAAGTACACCACAACAAAACGTGTACACATTATTGTAGCAGAAACGGAGAGACGCTAATGGGCGAACTATTAGGTTTAGTGCAAAGATTAATAATTTAGGTTAGAATAAGATTGCTTATTAGTCCCTGTGACTAGATTGTAATGACATAAAGCTCTGAAAGGCTCTCTCTCATATATATATATATATATATATATAAAGTTTCAATAACTTTAGCTGGTTCGTGGATTTACTAACACACCTGACTTGCAGTCAGAAGACATGGCACTTAATTCTCGGTCGAAGAATGGCTTTCCTGAGACTGTGGTTTTCTCAGTTCTGACAGTTCCACCAGACCACAAGAGGTTGCTCATACATTTCTGACACCACGGTGAATAATCTGCCCTGGAAAACTAAAGGGCAAACGGTCAAAAATTCTTCATAACTTTACGAAAAAACAAATTTCATCAACGTTCTTTCGAACTTCGGGGTTAGGGCAAGCGGCTAGCAAATCACCGCGAAACGCCGGTTTTACGCATTTTACAGAAATCAGATGGGACGGCGTGGACTGGATTCATGTGGCTCAGGATAGGAGCATGTGGCAGGCTCTTGCGAATAGGGTAATGAACCTCCGGGTTCCACAAAATGCGAAGAATTTCGTGACAAGCTGAGAAACTGCTATTCCCTGAAGGAGGACCGCCGCTTGTAGTCAGTCATTTAGTTCCAGACTGCAGTCACCGCACTCTACCGACTTTCCGTACAACAAAAGTTTCAGAGCTAAAGAAGGAAGAAAATAAAATTTAATAACTGCCCAACAAGATGCGACTTATTCGGTTTATTACATTTCTGCATGCAGCTCTACATGTTTCGTGTGATGACACCCATCATCAGGAGCTCGTACAACTGTAATTACAGCTTCTGGTATTGATTAACCGGAGCTACTACCATCCGCTCTCGTTGTTAAGTTAGAACTCATGCACGGACCCACGTATATAAAAAAAAAGGAGGAAGAAAATAGTTTGAAGTTTACAGGACGAAGGTCAGACATTTACGATACCAGACCCTACACAAGGACGAATTGTGTTTCATACTAGTCACTACTGGTACCGTAGCGAAATCATGGAAGGTGTGACACTCTGTGCTTGTGTCTGGGATGATGGAGATGAGTGCGTACACGTTCCGATAAGGAAACTTGGAAACGACTGTCCAATTGGAACTCCAAGATGTGTCACACATAGTGCTATGTTGTGAGGACAGGAAGTGGATCCAGCTGGCACCGAATCGTGTACGACTAAGGGCTTTGTTATTAGCCACGTTGATTCGTTCGGTTCTGTCACCGTCGGTGGAACTTCATTTTTTACAACCCGAAGATGCAGCGAGCATCGCAAATCCCAGCCGAACGTACTTCTCCCCCCACTTACCCCAAGCACTGTGCGTGCTAAACGTTCCGGACCGACGTTACAGCTTTCGGTCCGGACACCCATCCATTCTGCCTGCACTTAACTTCCAGCCAGCAGCAACTCGAGGATCAGACGCCCTATGTGGTAACCAAAACTACCGTCGTGAGCTCCTGCTGATGGGCATAATGGTGCCCGAAACATGTTGAGCCTAACATAAGCATAATAAAGTAATAAGTGGCATCTAGTTAGATTTTATTCTTCAGTTAATTTACATTATGTCCGAATAATCCGCTAACTGCTCTGATTTGCCGCCAAATGACAATAGCAGTTTCAGCTCCATATGTATAAAATGTGACCAATGAAACCACATGGTCAGCCAGGTTTATGACGTCAGTGACGATGATTTTTGAGGGCAAAATCTTGTGCCCTTATAGCCTAAACACAGCCTTTGTGCGCAACAGTGGAATAAGCTCACAGTGCACGATTATGAGGGGTGGCCGGGACGGAGGTAAGGAACAGTTCTGCAGCTGTAAATGTCAGCAGAAGCTGCCTGCCGAGTACTAGCAGAGGCGTCTAGGATGTGACGCCACAGTCTGGTAGAAATTTGACGATGTTTCGGAGAAACCAGTTGCCTCCATCTTCATGGAAGGAAATTCTAAGGATTGAAGTAAGCAGATTCCGCCGAAGCGTTGAAAAGTGTTCTATCAGACTGCAAAGCACCACGTCCCAAACACGGTGTTCTTTTTAACCGTCCAGCCGGGATAGCGTTATTGGTAAAGTGAGGAAGACGGGGTCTGAACGACAGCGCTACCATGTTGCGTGCATGACGCTGTGTTTTGTTACGATCAAACAAATGTACGAAGACCCAGCTGTGTAAGTGGGTTTTCACAGATCTGTCTGGTCGAGGTAACATGGTTGGACTCCCTGCAGGAACAAGAAATTACTGTCTACTCCACAGTGTCCACCGGGGATTCTTTCGCCGAGGGTAAATAGGCCGGGCCGTGAAGTTGACCATCCACTTTTATCTAGTGCTGACCTTAGGGAAAGAGTGGAGTTATATCTCCACACCCCCATGTCTTGTAAGGGATAACTTACATTTGCTTTATCCCCCCCCCCGTCCCCTCATTAATCACTGCCGTCAAACCCTCACAGAAGTTTTTAATGACTCCCTAAAGATCTGCTCGTCTTCCTTCTCATGCTCATTCCTTATAAAACTCAATACACCTGACAGATATGGGGACCGCTGTGGCACAGTGGTTAAGGTGCTATGATACAAATCGGAAGGTCGCTGTTGCGATCCCAGCTGGTGTCTTTGGAATTTTTCATTGACATAAAATCCTTCCGATCGCACTATGGCCCTGGGGTCGACTCAGCCTCTAAAAGAAATGAGTACCAGGAGCATTTCCTGAGGGTAAAGGCGGCCGGTGCGTAAGGCTGACAATCTTACCACCATCCTGTACCGTTGTCATGAAATCTGGGAACCTTAACTTCCTGGAACCCTCTGGGCCACTCCAGGCCTGTAACGGGACTGCTTTACCTTTACCTTTACCTTTACCTGACAAACGTAATGGAAGTTATATTGCTGCGGAAGGTTGATATCGCAAAGTCTTAAGCTAAGACAGCGATTTTGTGGACTATGAACAAGTGTAGTCGGGCAGATGGGTGTCGTAGTTTCGGCGGAACCAAACTATACAGCGTCACAGTCCCCGAAGATCGCAACAGAAACAGAGCTACTACACTGCACAACACATCAGTGTCACTACTTTACTTGCAGACAAACAACAGTCAGTACGCTGAAGACAGCTGTCCACTTATGCACTTTTTCTTCTGAAACGTCTGAACTACTATTTTCTCAGTCTGCCCCCCCCCCAGCCTCCCTCCGCCTTCTTCTATAACTCATTCACAGTGTGTATGTGTGGGCAACAAATTATTGCCAATTTAATGGCATCTTTCAGATGTCAAAGATCGAATGAATAGGGAGAGGTCGCATGTTCCGAACCGAAGCTGCCAGCGCCCGGCGCCCATACGCCGTAAAAGTGAGCAGGTGTTGGAGGTTATCCGCAACACAGAAGTGGTCCGGCCAATACGGAATCGCCACAGATACACCAATCCCACTTTCTCTTCTCAGCACAAGTTTCCGATCCTGCCTTCCTCAACAGCACCACAGCTACAGCCAAAAGTCAACCAGCATTTTGCTGAGGTCTCCGTTCTTCCAGGACAGGATGCTGCGTTACTGCATTCGGATTCCCTCATTTCGGAGCAACGTAAATGCCCTCTTCTTCATGGTCTAGACATAAATTTGATAACTAAATGTAAAACTGTCCCTAAACACCCCATGCAGGCACATAAGGGGAGTGGAGGTATAACCCACACATTAACTTGGGCTCTAGATGGCGGTAAGTGGTCAGCCTCACGCCCCCCACCCAACTTGAATCCACACCATTTCATGGCGAAACGGAACCCACTTAACCCCTCTGTATTGCGCTGCCTTTACTTATCCTGTGGCCATCACAGGACCAGTAATACTGCCCTGTCTAAATGCACAGCGCTCGTAGATCATCTATGCTTCACACTGTATCAAGCGTATCATTCAAGACGCTACACTCAATGACACTCACCGGTCCTCTTCAGTTTTCAAACATTCGGCAGGGTCGCGGTGGTAATATTGCTGGGTATGGAAAGTACCCAGCAGCGGTACGTGTTTCCAGTGCCTTGCCGTTCACAGCGCCTTCCACGAAAATTATGTACAAATAAATTCATGTCATTAGACCGGGATTCGACATGCGGTTCGGGTATTGATTTTCCTCTTCCCCACCATGTCTCGACCAGCCTCCCATCTCATGGACACCTCAGGCACTCTCAACACTATCCTCCATATGGCCAAGTCTGTGGGGGTTGCTACTTGCTACCTTCCACATTATCGAGGGGATAAAGGCGGCCGGTGCGTACGGCTGACAACCTTACAGCCTTCATGTGCCAACTGTCATGAAAACTGGGAGCCTGAACCTGGTGGAACCCTCAGAGCCCGTACAGGAACTGTTTTACATTTCTTTTACAAGTGTACTTAGTACCCGACTTTTGGAAAAATAGCCCTTTGTTCGAAAAATTTACAGGCCTTAACACCCTGAAGATAGAGGTGGCACGTCTCTCCGAAGCGATGGCACGTTAGAACATCCACTACGATGTTTTCTATATAACCTGGACCAAGTCTCTTGGCTGCAGCGATATAACTCACATAGGTCATTTGTTATTCATTCACAGATCTCAACTGCTTGAAGACGGACTTCACTCCCTAAAGGTCACCGACAGCGGAATGAGATAAACAGCAAGTCGCTTCGTTCATTACCGCGCATTCAGAAGGGGCTGTCCGCAGTTTCCCAGCCGATTAGTGATACAATGAAAGGGTCAGGAGCTGTCTGGTGCAGGTTCAGCTTCTAATGGCTTTTATCTGCTCAGCCGTCCACACAAACAGGAAGAATAAAGGTAAGACGGTCCCGACTTAACTGCAATACCATTTACAGTACCACAGAGATGAGGATAAGGGAGGTGACTTCTACTGACAGCATCCTCGATCAGGCTGTCATCCAGAGCTTTTAAGCAACGCGGTTAAATTAAATGCTCCTCCCGGTTGGCTTCTCACACACGGTGTAGGTTTGTTAGCTGTCCGGTTATTGCACAGAAATATATCGACTGTTGAGTTTAGGTGGATTTGATGAAACTGTGGGAAGATTGGAAGGAGAAGTAGGAAATGGATATTCAAATCTTCTGGAATGTAACGCCGTGCGTTTTGGCGAGTAGTTCCCGACGTCTCGTCGGATCGCAGTACATCTTCAGGATCAAGCAGTCATTCTTCTTGGGCTACTTGACCCTGAAAATGAAGGCATTACGATCTTTCAAAACGTCGAGTACTACTTGCCCAGTGACACAATATCAAATCCCGCAAGGCTTGAGTCTTCAGGAACATGGCTGTTAGATATCAGTTCTTTGAAAGTTAGAAAGGAGCCGGCAGGAAGCGGTGATGGTCCATTCTTGAATGTAGGCCAACAACTACTGCCGAAATTCCGAAGATAATCAAGAAATGTAAGCAGTCCAGTTAGTCACTCCGCGTATGAACTTCGAACCTAGCACCTTCGATATACAAGTTTCCAGTGTTTTGGCTATGCAAATTCGCTCTACCGCGTTTTTTTGTAAGCTCTCGTGCAATTAATAACTTGTCTCCCGTAATTTAAATTTGAATGTTAATGTTCCTGCAGTCAGTCATATAAGGCATAGCCCAGCCCAGTGTTTCTCAACCTTTGTGAGATCGCGGCCCGGTAAATTCTTTTTTCATAAGACGAGGGCCCGGTCCCAACAGATTTACTCGTCAGTACCTTTCCCGTTTTTTTTAAGTTCATACATTAAACTAACATAAGTATTAATAATTATGGCATAATCATAAAGAGTATTAGTACAACTATGTATACGGTGTGGCATGTTGACAAATATAAAATTACATTTAAATTAGTTATCAATTCCAGGAGAATCTCTCGCGGCACGGTATAATTGATGCGAGGGCCCGGTACCGGGCCGCGGCCCGGCGTTTGAGAAACAATGGCCTAGCCCACATGTTGAAGTTGCTAAGTACATTTCTTTTAACTCAGACTAGTACTCCAAGCAAGGGACTCACCAATTTCAGGTCTTCAGTAAAGTTCAGACCGACTAAAGGCCAATGCTGCCTCCAAAATTAACACGTAACACTGATGTGAACTTGACCGTGTGCCGAAAGAAAAACGCGAAGTCCTGTCTCCTCTGCAAAGACTCCGACATCACAGCAACACTCCTTAGATACGGGACAGTTCAAATTAGACATGAACATGCAAGCTTATGACAAGGCACTCTGTCATTCCACCCAGCACACACAATTCGGAAGGGTGAGGACATGCCATGGGTTCTGCTGGCAGTTTTCTTGTTCCATAAAATGGGTGGTCCGCTCAATCGGGCTCTGCTCATACTACACACCAGTGGGTGTATCTAGCTGTCGGCTCCTTTTATGATGTTTCATACTCCGTTGTGATTCCAACGCGCCAGCCTTGTTTTTCCATCACTCCTCTGTCTTGTTCCTTTGGGATAAACATGTATTAACTTATTAACATAGGAAAACAACCCTAAAAATTCATTTTTATGCATTTAGGCAACAAGGAAATATACTGCATTTTAAGCCATGCTGCATAATTTGTTTTACTTTCCACGAAATGTCGTTTATTTCATATTTATATCTTTTTCTGTTCAAATAATGAGAGTAATTTTCACAAACCATGCGCTAAAATTTAAACATCCACCCCGATAGGATAAAGACTACAAGCACTTGCCGCTAGTGCTATGTATTTAAGGGTCATAACAATTAGATCGTCCGTGTTTGCAATGGCATTTGTGCTACCAGCAGGCGTGTTTGTAAGACACAACAGTGCTGAGGAAGATGCCAGTCTGAAGGGATGTCCGGCACCGGTCACCACTCGTGACGGCTGAACATCCCAACACTCCCAGCACGACAGTGACATCATCACATCTCGCAACGAACCGTGACGATTTGACTGGAAAATACTGATTTATTTGCCCCTAACTGGAATCGATCGCCGGGATTTCAGTCCGTAGCACTCCACATTCGTGAAAGATAGTCACAAGTAAAACACTTCACTATCCAACAGATGCACAAATATATAATTCGTAAATATAATTAGAATTATTATAAAATATTTAAAAATATTTAAAATTGCTCCAACATGTTTCGGATAACAAGGGTCCCATCATCACGGAGCTCTATACAGTGCTTGGCTAAAATTACAGTAATGGTTCTATCTTGTTTGTTGATATGGATGTGGTCAGTGTTATGGCAGCATATTTGCAAATATGCTGCCATAACACCGACTACGTCCATGTCAACGGACACAATAGAACCATTATTGTAATTTTAGCCAAGCACTGTATAAAGCTCCCTGATGATGGGACCCTTGTGATCCGAAACATGTTGGAGCAATTTTAAATATTTTTAAATATTTTATAATAATTCTAACTATATCTACGAATTATATATTTGTGCATCTGTTGGATAATGAAGTGTTCTAATCGTCATTGATGCACGGTACAAACATGAAGATAGTCACAAGTACTGTCATTGAAGGCAAATTTAATTACGAAAATGGCAATTGACCTTCAGTTCATAAGCGATCCACATTCCATCTACTGTCTAAATCGCCACAGATTTTCATTAGACATAAGCCTCTCACATTCATGCCTTTCATACGGGTGTGCGGCACACCCTTCCACATACTGGAGGGGGGGGGAGGAACAGAAAGTTGACGTAACGGGAAGGAACGTTTGGACGCCTGAGTGATGAAAACAGAGCAATGAAACCAGTAAATAACACGAAGCGTCATTATTTCTTCTTTTCCCGGACTGCAAAAAGCGGCCGATAACAAGACGAACTTGTGGGCGATACCTGTCCGGAACAGTGGGTTTTACCTTCGCCATATCCGGGCCGGGTTTGGGGCCCTCCCAGCGTCTTATACTAAAGAGAAACGGAGGAAGAAGGCGCAATTTCTCCGGGAGTAAAGCGACAACCATGTGCTGCTGATTATATACAACCATCTGGTGCCGACGTTGAGAATATGTAGAACTTCACTTTCACCTACCCATAAGCCTTCGCGGCGCGGTGCTTGAATACAGGGACAAATTGACGTTACCTTACTAATCCATACAACATACTGGCAGAAATGCATAGAAAAAGAGAGATATGGGAGGACACATTAAAACTGATGTTGAAACTGCGAATTTTGTGACGACAGTAATTGAACATATGGCTGAGATTTTTTTTTCATGGCGCAACAGCCCCCAGTGGATTAGGGCTTCCTCAATAATGAGGGGTCACGATCACACACTACTCTCGGTAGGACCCCTGATCAGCCCGTCGCAGAGACCTCTACCTGACAACACAAAGCACTCTCAAGAGGCAGACAGCCTGCCATCAGTAGGAATCGAACAAGCAATCCCAGCAAGTGAGCGGTTGCAGACCCAAGCCTTAGATCGCGGGGCTACTGGGATCGATATATGGCTGGGCTAACATGAGGTAATTTCTTTATCACGGGAAGGACTTTGAATTTCTTAAGACAAACCCTATACCAGGAAGTACAGGACATGCCGAAAGAAGGCCATGTGTAACAACAAAAAACAAGAAAGTCTATGATGGGGAGTAATTAACTTAGTAAAGTAAAGTAAAGTAAAGGTACTGATACCGGGATTGTCTCAACACACTGACCATAATGCGCTTAACAGCACCTTATAATTCAACGTGATAATTACGGTTGCTGGAGGTTCGAAACTGGACGACCACATTTCATTATGGTTCTCTCTATGTTTTCATTCCTCTTTCTTTATTGATTTTCACGTGTGTATATATATATATGACAACCAGCTACTTTCAATGCGAGTATCTTTGGGGAAGGTTCGTTAGTACAGTGATACCTCGGCTAACGATAATTCGTTCTGGAATCACATTCGTTAGCCGAAACACACATACAGACGGAAAAGATAAGCTCCTGGAATGGCCCGACCGTTCATGTTTGCTGATTTATGTTAGCGCGCGCATCCACTAAAACATTCGTTAGCCGAATCCATATTCGTTAACCGAGTTCCAAAAACAGCGAAAAAAATCTCCGTTAGCCGAAAAATTCGTTAGCAGGGTCACTCGTTAGCCGAGGCATCACTGTAGTCTGAAATCCCACTCACATGAAGCAATTCCAAGTACGATCCTGCGTGAAAGACAATCAATATTACGAGCGAAAGGTTTTACCGTCGTACGTTCTGGCATTACGAAAGTTACGACCATGCACATGCATGCAATTTAGTAACAACATTAGTAGGCCTATGGCTACAAGATGCATTTAAGATGTACAAATCTGTCACATTCTTCTGCTTCTCTTTAAGGAATTTTTCTGATTTAGACGGCCAACACTTGTTTACAGGTGACATCTAACAATAAATTTACTGTAAAAATTATGTGGGAGTAGCAGTCGTGGCCTATTTAGATTCTACAACATGTTCACTGTGGGTCTGAGGAAAGCTACGAAAATATCAGCCCGAATAGCCGATATCGGGGAAAAAAGATTCAAATTCGTAACCGCTGAGTGTGAAGCCGATGTCACTAGGGTGATCATATTATGGAGGATAAAAGGGTTTGGGGCCTGTGCCATGTGTGGGACGTAAGGGTTCGGAGGGTACACCGGAAGGAAAGAGGCCACTTGGAACACCTAAGCGTTTTTGGGAGCATAATATTAAAATGGATCTTAAAAAGAAATAAGATGGATGTGGAAGGATTTCGTGTGGCTCAGGATAGTGATAAGTGAGGGGTTCTTGTGAAAAAAAGTGACGAAACGTCAGATTCCATAACATTCGGGACATTTCTTGACTAATTGAGGAACTATAGCTTCGCAAGACGGGCTCTGCTGTATGCAGTTTCCTTATGCTGCAAGCCACTCTTACTGTTTACACACTGAAAGTGCTCGCATTTGTCGTGCTAGTAATGACAAGCTGTTAACGCCACTGCTGCGTGAGGTCCCTGACTGTATGTGTTGCTAATACGCACGTAACACTGATCTCACAATGGAAACAGCGGAAGGGTAGACAATGCAATGTAGTGGCAGGTTTTCAACGGACCGCAAGCACAGTGCATCTTCCCACCATCTGAATACAGCTACATTTTCATCTAGTGTAAACAATGCGACAGTATGTCCGTGTGTTCGGTGCAGAAAGCCAACAACCCTGAGTAATTTGTTAAAAGGAGGCTTTATTAGCACTAATACAGCCTGTACGTCACTGCCATACTGTCCCGCCACACTACAGTGGTGGAGAAGTTGCCGATCATACACGTTCTCGAATTGGAAAGCACATCTACCATTTCAACGCCTAGTGGTAACTATACGTACCAACCTCCCGGTCCAAACAAATCGGGAATTATACTCTAGCCGACCTGACTGCTAGGTACAAGAAATACAAACATAAACGACCCAAGCACACGCTGCTGTAATTCGCCCACCGACAGTCGCAGTGTTTCTTTAAGACAGCTCTTATTTGTATTCACTTTTATTTCACTTCTGACATTGTATAAATATTTATTCATGCAGCCACCACCGATGTACCAACGCGCCAGGAACGCTTGGGACACCCCTAGCTCTCCAATCAGTACGTACAAACCCCTCCTAATTATTCGCCTGTACAGGCCGTACTACTTATATATTACAATCTAGCTTAGCGCACCATTTGTGAGACTAGGTATTACTTAATTATACATCCATTCTTATACTCTACTTAGAAGAGGTACTTTTAGCTCAATATGTACAATCCAACCGACAACGAGATCTTGTTGAAAGTTTAGACTATGCACCTATACTGTGATCATACTCTGTATAGTTTTCCTCTATATAAATTTTTGTGACCCGAAGATGGCCCACAGTGGCCGAAACATGTCGTCGTCACCATAATAAAGTAGGATACAAGACAGTTGTGTTTTGACGTACCCCACCCCCTCCCTAATTGCTTATAACACAACGTGGATGATGCAGCTAAAAATTATTCAAATTAGTTTGGAGAACAATTCTGTTATTTGTCCTCGAACATCCTGTACATACTTTCTTGACAATAAATATTAAAAAAAAAAAACTATATGTACCACTTGCTGGAACTCTAAGGAACTGCATTAAGCCTGCAAATTAAGATCACGTGCTAAGTACGATGTCCACAGCAAACTCCGATAATTTAAACGGCAAAGCATTAAATCCTATTATTTCAAATTCCCACGTTCTACCCGCCCACACATTGTATTACTGTTTTTTGTGTGTATCTCGCGTCCAACGGTGATTACTTCCCTGCACAGTACTGACTGGCTATTACAGCCGATAAGAGGTGATTCACTGTGCATTGCGAACTGAATTTTTAAATTTAATTCATTAAAAATGTATCCATATAAATATATGAGTATACAGACCACCACCAGATACGTATATACCTAAATACATGAGTGCTCATATGAGCCCCAATCTATCCTGAGTCATATAAATTCAATTCATGAATTTCCATCTTATTTCTTCAAGGCTGATCTTAATTTCATCCTGTCATCTACCCCCAGCTCTTCCAAGTTGCCTACCTCACGATTTTGAACCAAAACTCTGGACGCGTTTCTTTTCTCTGTCATACGTTCCACATGCACGGCCCATCTCATTCCGAAAAATACTAGGTGAGGCGTACAAATCCTGAAGCTCCTCATTAATGGAATTTTCTCTATTCTCTTATTATTCCTCCATTTCATGGCACAGCATCTTGCTCAGAACGCCATTCAATCTTTGTTATCCCATGAATGTGTCCAATATACAACAGGAAAATCATAGTTCTGTTTCTACATTTGCAAACAAAAATCACAGTCTATGTTTATTTGCTTTCAAAGTATCCCCCTAAATGTTCCACGATTCAGTCTATTTTTCTCGGCACTGCTGTTACTTGTTACTGAGCTGGAAGCCGTAGACTTGCTTAGTGAAACTGGAAGGTTGTAGCGGTAACAAACACGTCGAGTGCCGAGGTGACTTTTACTCAGTGTGGTTGCTTTCTGCACCTACCGGTCAACAGTCTCGTCTGCTTTACTGTCGACTCCGCCCAGCAGGTAGGCTTACACTTGCAACAGCAATCTGTCATTGGTCGGAGCTCCGACGGTACGTCGAAATGTACAGTTGCTGCATACACGTGCAAGTAATGTGGTAATGAACAAATATGATACTGCTAGGTGAAGATGTAACTTAATGGTTGGTATTTTCGAAACATCTTTCATATCGTCCCCTCCCCCTCCCTTCTCTAGCCAATGATACATACAAATAAAATAAAATACCCTTAAGGGCAGACTGTAAGCGCATGCCTATATTGTCTGCATCCAGAAAGTACAATCAGTTCAGGATACAATGTCTTCCACTTCCCGGCAACCAATGAAGGAACAGAAACTTGACATAATAATCAGGCAGGTCTACCACGTTAAGACAAAGACGAATTGTTGGAAAAGTATGAAGCATCTTTCCTAAAATGAAAATGTAGTTTAATTATTTGTGATTTGACGTCTTCGCGAGTTCATATTATATAACAATCAGAGATAAGGAATTGGAATATGGAAGAAAGAGGGCGTGAACAATTCTGTATAATCAACAATTTTCCTGGAGGGTCTGAGGAAAACCACAAAAACCTCTGTAATGGTAGTCGGTCTATAGGCCAAGATTTGAACCGGTGACTCTCTGAACACGAAGCCAAGTTCTCAATTCGACGTCCTGCGTCAGTGTAGCATTAGTGCTCATAGAAACAACAATGGGGCACTAGTGCACAGAACAGCAACAATGTAGAATTAGTGCTAAAAAACATGGAGTATTAGTGCACAGAACATAAACAACAACAATGGCGTATTAGTGCACAAAAGCAACAATCAGTCACTTGTACGCGTGATTCACTGCGCAAGGAAGATTGTTTCAAAGAAAGAGTTGAATAAAAACGTAACTACGTTAGTATATTAATGTGATGTTGGTTCTATGCTAATGAGAATGAAACACGTTAGTGTATACGAAAACAGGATGAGAATATGTGGCGGGCTCTGAAAACATGATAATGAACACCGGGTTTCATAAACTGCGGGGATTTGTAGACTAGCTGAGAATCTGCTTCTCACCAACAGCTGTGCTCTGTGCACAGTGAGGAACAGTACAAGCTGCGTGTGCTGCCAATCAGACCCCCTGCTGTCATCAGTCCTTCATCTGCCTCAACTAATTAACCTTTAGACGCCTAACGTCAACTATAGTTGACGTACCGCACCGCTAACCTCCAAAGTTACATTTTATATATTTATTCAACAAATACAAGTACCGGATATTTTAAACATGATGTATACTCACCGTTTTTTTCTCTTCAAAATGCAGTTTGTTTCATAATTCTAACGTATTTGGTTCCTGTATTATTCACATTTTATATACAGG
>Ga0123353_10009496_pt1 | contig 13440 bp, 12 predicted proteins | sample TergutLab28metaG_3_FD_92763 | JGI IMG/M metagenome (GOLD analysis project Ga0123353, IMG submission 92763) | Labiotermes labralis P3 segment gut microbial communities from Petit-Saut dam, French Guiana - Lab288 P3 | ecosystem: Host-associated > Arthropoda: Insects > Digestive system > Gut ... | reverse complement strand
TATGTGTATTTGAGTGTACATAATGCTGTGTTTTGTAAACATTTTCTTACATAAGTAATGTAGTGATGTAAGAAAATCTTTGCCTTGATTGATTATGTAGATCAGTCATACTTGTACTGCTGATTACAAAGGCTGTCTCTTAATTCTGGTAAACAGGAATTTCAAAATGTACTTTGAGAATTGTGTTTTTTGAAAAGGAATATTGTGCCGATGTGTCATTTACAACCTCATTGTTGTTTATTCATTGTTCACAACATTATTTTTATAAATGTTTACATTGTAAGAAGCATTCTTCTTTCCCTACATAGTCTTGATTTATGGTTGTGATTTTTGAGCTATATCATAGCTGATTTATGTCCACATGTATAAGTGGTGTATAAATCTGTTACATAAGGAAATAAGTCATAGTTTTTGCTTACTGAACCCCATACACAGCAAAATACCTTTGATTTGACATCCAAGAATTCAGAAATCATGATAATCTGGAGGAGAGTAGTCCCAAGAGAGGAAATTTTGCTTTTTGTCAGGAAAAAGCTTCATCACTAAAGCGTACATATCTAAGGAAAATATTCAAAGAGGCCTCAAAGAGTGTGTGCAGCAACTGCTGTGGTATCTACTGACTCCCTGTCTTCTACTCCAGTAGCTGCTTCAACTATACATACTCCAGAAAACACAGAAAATGACCCTGATGACCCTGAACCAGCAGATGGAGATATCAAAATAGAATACTCCTCTGATTAGTTGCACATCTCAATTACAGGTAAAGGTAATTCAGTCCCATTACAGGCCCGAGGTGCCCAGAGGGTTCCAGGAAGTTAAGGTTCCCAGATTATGTGTCAGTGGCCCAGAATGGTGGTAAGGTTGTCAGCCTTACGCATTGGTCATTTTTAACCCCAGGAAATACTACTGGTACTCATTTCTTTTAGAGGATGAGTCAACACCAGGGCCATAGTGCTATCGGAAGGATTATGTCAATGAAAAATTCCAATGACACCATCTGGAATCGAACCAGCAACCTTCCGATTTGCAGCGCAGTGCGTTAACCACTGTGCTACCGTGGTCTCTCAAGTACAAGAGCAGTAACAAATGTTTCCCTGTAAGAACTGTGTCAGTATACATACAGTCTGATAATGCACAATATTTAATAATTCAATACCTGTCTGGTCCCTTGCAAGTCATATTGATGGACTTTTTCTGTAGTTGTAAGTACATTTTATGTGATCTTGCAAATACCCCTAAAACTGTTGTTTCCTGCTGAAGCAGCCTTTTTCCATAATTAAAGGCAAATACAACCTTTAATTTTGTGTGTTCTTGTTAAACAGTACACTTCATATCTCTACATATTTCAGTACATGATATCATTGTCAGGCACAGCTTTTACGGTTTTTTTTTTAATAGAAGACTACTACACATATAACAACAAGATCACTACACATTGCATCCAACACCAGCCAATGGCATGGTAAATGAATGTACACACAGGTCTAAGAAAATACTTTGTTAATGTAATACATGAGTATCTACAAGTGTGCACCCAAGAAGACAAATAACACTGACGTTTCTACAAGAAAATGCCCCAGAACCATGGATAGGTAATTGACCAACTCAAAACCAGTGGGAAAGTTTAACAAGATGTAAATTTTAAATGCTTCAGTGTCATTATACCACGTTAACCATCAGGACCAACAACCATAAGTGACTTTAGTCTTTACGTGTTGTATGTACATATTTCTTTTATCCTATAGTCAGTACATTGACATATCAAAATTTGAAAATGCTATACCTGAGGAAGTTTCTTTGTACTGAAACATGTAGCAAGATAATTATATTGTTTGCTTAAAATACATACAATTAGAGGTTTATGTGATGGAATAGCCTTGTTTTTAACATAATAATAAGAGCTGCATGGAACAGAGTCCTTCCTGAGAAGCCAACAGGTCCTCCATTAGTCAAGAAATTTCCCACATTTTATGGAACTTGAAGGTTTGTTACCTCGTTCACAAGTATCTGCCACCTTTCCTTATCCAAAGCCAGAACAATCCAGTCCATGCCTTCCTATCCCACTTCTTGAAGATCCATTTTAGTATTATCCTTCCATCTACACCTGTGCCTTCCAAGTGGTCTCGTATGGTCACCTGTATGCATCCCATCTCTCCACCATGTATGCTCATGCCCCGTCTATCTCATTCTTTTTGATTTGATCACCTGAATAATATTTGGTGAGGAGTGCAGATCATAAAGCTCCTCATTTTGTAGTATTCCTCAGCACTGTATTCTTGAACACCCTCAGTGCAAGAAACCAAGCTACACACCCATACACAAGAACAGGAAAAATTAGAGCTCTGTATATCTTGATCTTTATATTTTTGAATACAAACTGGAAGACAAAAGGTTCTGCGCTGAATGATAGTAAACATTCCTATACTTCATCCTGCTCTTAATGTCTTCATGAATGAAATTTTGATTTGTTAGGATTGTTTCCAAATATATGAACTGTTCCACCCTTTTAAAGGCTTTGTTTTGTATCTTTATATTGTGATTCTGTCCTGGATACTTGTCACGAGACATGATCATGTACTTAGTTTTCTCTGCATTTACTTCTATACCAGTCTGCTTACTGGAGACTACCAAAGCTTCTTTGTTCTTCCATATAGCATGCATTCTTCTGCCTTGTTTTCGATATATTTGTAAATATTGAGGTAAAAGCAGGAATTGTGTTATCACACAAGTAGACTGACCCATTCGTGTATTTTTTGGCAATATATGGTAAGATCTGTGGCAGGCATGGCTGTGCATATTTGCTGGTGTGTCTTGACCATGACAGTATACAATTATCCTTGGTATTAATACTAGGCATTCTCATAAGATGTGGAGGTAGCTTGCGTGTTTCTGTCCTTTTATTTCCAAAATGAATACATGCTGTGTGCAGATTAAAAATGCAATCCATTTGAAGCAGGCCATTAAATGCTGACACAAAGGTTTAACACTGCTTGGTAATTTTATTTTAAGCCATTTCCAGTGTCCCTTGTGATATCTAAACTGTTACTTGTAAGTCATTTTAGAGCCAACATATTGGGATTAGGTTTGTTGTTGTTTATAATATGTATAAGAGTAACATAATATTTGACAAGTTTCTTGTTGTCATTCCTGTTGTTTGTAATACAGTGAGTTCTTGAGCAAGCAGTTCTGTGGATCAGACTTAACTATCAGTCAGCGCAACTTTTCATCCTCTAGTTTAAATTATGCTGCATAATACAGGAATGTGTTAGTTTCAAATTGTTTACTATTGTACATAATTGGTTATACAACAGTGATAGGTCACATTAGTTTTTGCTGCTTTTAAAATGTAATTAACGCTTAAGAATTTGTATATATTAACATTGAATGATTTTATATATAAATGTTATGTTGGATGCTTTGCATTATCCAGTATATGCAGGGTTTTAATAGAAGGCTCACAGATTTGTCATTGCTTTTCATACATAACGAGCAACATTCGATGTGGTTGCCTTCCTTATCAGTACCACAGTGTGGTATGTAGTAGCTAAATCTGTAGTGAATAAACAATGACAAAATTGAAGATGGCTCGTATGATTAAAGAAAGGAATTAAGATTTGAACCTTACCTTAAAACTATAAGTACTTTGGCCTCCGTACACGTCAGCAAGAGTTCCAGTAAATTTCATAATGTCCTTGGGTGTTCTCTGTTAGGTATGCAGAAGGAAACAGGAAGCAGAACAGTAAGGCTTGTATATGTATAGAAGACTAGTAGTGATGGTGGTTGGGATCAAATCCAGATTATTTTTAATACTGAGTTACTACACCACAAACAATGGTTGAGCATGTAAATCACTTCTCATGCATCCCTGCAGTAATGGATTGCTAAATAATTAATATTACATAGTTTGTTGGGAAATTTCCAAATTATGGGATATTTGTTTTGACTGTCTGTATGCACTCATTCTACCATGGTGGTGTTAACTTGTATATTGTCAACTCTGTCCACATTGATTTCTTTTACCTTCATCTCTGTCTCTCTCTCCCCCTCCATTCAGGGTTCACCTAGCTGTATATAGCGCCTTTAAATGTGCCTTTGTACCTTTCTGTTTAAGATTGCTTCCCTGCCAGAAATGTGTTTTTCACTTTTCTCCTTCAAAGATACACACAATTCCTTTTTGTCTTATTGCTGATTTCATGTAAGGCAAAAAGAACTGGCCTACACTGCTACTGTTTAGCAGTACTATACAGACTTCATCTCCTCCCTCTGTCTTCATTTATATTTTATTGAGGTCAGTGAACAAAAGTCTGTAATCTCTTTTGTCTTTACACACACTTTCCTTTTAAATTTCTGTAAACTCAGTTACTTAGAAGAGCTCAGTCACGTAGCATATAGGTTCTACAGTCTGTCTGTACGTTTTGTTCTGTTATTGCTGTTGAATGTAGTGAGGAGTATCAAAATTTCACCTTAATGTTGTCACCTTGTCTCATTTTTAACCTTATGTCATCTGGTAGGCAGTTTTCAGGCCCTTGCTTCCATGAGACTGGTGGCCACATTTTCACCCACTTAATTGCTTTTCTATTTCAGAGGTGGAATTCTGCATCATATAGTGAAATTACCTGGCCACCTCTTGAGACATGGGCTGAAGTTAGAGACGTGACTGTACTACATGGTATTACTGACTGCCAAGGGAAGGCGTGCATGAACTCCTTATTCAGCCACCTTTCATATGAAATGTAATTCAGAGCCTTGTTTCTTGTGAGTTTTTTACATTAAAAAGCAGAACAAGGTAAATGAAGAAGAAGGGTGTGGTTTAAGGCAGGTGTAGTTGTGGTAGCAGGATAGTCCGTATAGGAATTGTGGTGGACAGAATGACAGTGGTACAGGTTTCTCAGAGCATTGAACTTTCCCTGTCAATTTTTGATACACAATGCCTCGTACTCATGTCTTATAAATCGCCAGTTCAGTAGGCTGCCTTACCAAAGGAATTTTTCTCATTCCATTTATCAATTTAAAAAAAGAATTGTTGGTTTGTAGGTAAGATTTGGCTCTTTTTTGTTATATTTGAAGTGTTCATAACTTGAAACTGTAGAAGTGATGAGCACCTTGTTTGGTTCATGTTACAGTTTTTTTGTGAGGCATTAACAGTTCTTAATAGATACTACTGTTTAGTGTGTTAATTTAATCATTCTCTTTCAATGAGTTTAAATCGTAAGGGTCCATCCGGTGTGTACATTGGGTGAATTCGGTACTGCAACTTTTCATAATGGTACTCAATCCTAAATTTTTGGATTGTCTGAAACAAAAATACAGATTTGTATATGAACATTTAGTCTTTCGCTCTCCTTAACATTGAGATGTATATGCTGTTTGTTTCTTAATTAAATTGTGTACCACAGAAGTATTCACTCAGTCACATTGAATGTACATTAGAGAGATGAAATCTAATAATCATGTTTAAGCCTTTCAAAATAATTATGACATGTGACGAGTAAATTTGGAGCTTTTATTGTGACTAGGATGGTGCGATAAGTAATTCTTACAGTAGGCTTCATCTGATTAACCTTTATTAAAAGTTGTTCTGTCATCAGTAATATGGATTTTCCACCATGGGTTTTGTAGCTGAATTTCTGGATTCCAGCTAAAGTCTGCAAATATATTTTTATTTAGGTTGTTGGTGACAAAATTGTACTGTTATGGAAATGGTAACAAAATTTAAGGTTCCTTAAAAAACAGGGAGCTGTTTGTTATCTTCTCAAATAGTTTCCTGAATGCTGATGCTAGCTTTCCCCACTCTTCATTACCATCTGCATTCATTATGGAGTCAGTTTGTGCCCAGTTAGTTAATGGCATGGTCCATTCCTTAGATCAAGTAGTCTGTCACCAGATTCTCACCTTGGGAGACCCAGGTACATTGGAGTACCACAGGGACAACTCTTTCTCCAAACACTGTAGTCTTCTGCCAGTTACCATTCCACCATTGCCCCATATTCGCCTGTCATAACAGTAAGCCATAATACTGTGGGATTCGCTCTCCCCCACTCATAGACCTTAGATAATAGTGTAAAGAGAATCAACAGTGACCATTCATTTACTCATGCAATTAAAAGTACTTGAAACAAAAAGTAATGATAGCAATACATGTGTGTCATTACTATCTGTATTAGCCTTAAATACAGGTAGGGAATGTAAGCATGTTTAACCATTCTGCCTCATCCACCCTATTATTGTCCCTGGATTATAACATTTTTGTAACTTTTTTCAAGAGAAATACTGAAGATGGATGTGTTTCACATGCACATTTTACACATCAGTTTTCTCATTATCTTAGCTACACATTTACAGTTACTTGTAATTAATATCTCAAATGACAAGATGTTGATCATGCTCATTATGTTTCTGTTGCTATGTGTAGGTCATTGGCTGTTCCTTTGCCCTTGGCTCATTCCTTAGAGAACATAGTCTCAGTTATAAAGATAACAGAAGGATATTATGATAGGTATGTAAGTCTATATGTAAAGTGTCTATTATTTTAGTCTAATTTTAACCAAAACTGTAATGTTTTGATAAACTTTAGTCAAAATTCCAATTTTTCTCACACATTTCAGTCATGTAGTTACAGTAATAATATAGTCATACATAAACTGTATTCCTTTGACTATAGTATTACAGAACTGTATGCTGCAGTTGAAAGGCGTAGTAATTTACGTGTTTTCTACAGGGGAGAGAGAAGTGTTTTATTTAACAATGCTGTCAACTGCTGATGTAGCATGGATGATAGATTAAATATGAGTATGGAGAATTGGTGGAGTGATACTGATACGGGTATTCCAAAGTACCTGGAGAAAAATCTGTCCCAGTGCCACTTTTTTCACCACAAATTTTACATGGACTGACCCAGGATCGAATGTGAGCCTCTGCAGTGAGGGACCATTGTCTAGAAACCTGAGCCATAGCACAGCTTGTTTTGTAAAGTTTGTATTGGCATTATAAACTTAAATATGTACTGGCATATAATATTATACCCAACCTTAGCAATGACCATCTGGATCTCCAGATCTGCAAAGCGACGTCCTAGACACATTCTTCGACCATAACCAAAAGGCAGGGAAGCAAATGGATGGTGACCTTGTTTGCTTTCAGGGCAGATTTTAAGCCATCTCTCTGGTATGAACTGATCAGGCCGTGGGAAGTACTGGTCCAAGTTGCTGATCACATAATGTTGGAACACAACCTGTGTCTGAAAATCCACGTTCCAGAAATTAGCTGGCTATGGCTTTTAAAAAAATAATTTTTAATTATGGAAAGATGTAAAATTAATTTCTGTTCTAAGAACATGATCTTACTCCTTTTGGTATCTGGTATCCTGCTATAACTATGTCTCTTGTCATGCACCTTCCATTGCCAATTACAACTGGATACATTCTGAAACAGGAAATACTATTTCCATTTCAAGCAGCAAGTTAGACTGGAATAGGAATTTGGATTTCTTTGTTTATGTTGTTCTGCTCTGGAACAAGTAAATTTATTGATAGGTTGGCTGAGGGTGAATGTTTGAGTGAGACTTTAACATTAAATAAGACTACATCATTTATCATTTATGTTTTAAACTGTACTATGTTTATCGTTTGATGTGGATGGAGAGATGTAGGATATGTCATGTTTTTCAATTATAAACCACAATTCTTAAGAAATCGTTGCTTGTGAAGAATTTTAAACAATAGATAGCCACAAGTGTAAGGCATGAGGTTAAGATGGCAGTGTATATTGATCCCTTAGAAATGTACTAGTGGTCCAGAAAATCTACCAAACTGTGTACTGTAAGTATCTGGATGATAGTGATCCAAGAGGGCTGGTTGTGATATCCAGCTGGGAGCTTCAGAGCAGAACTGGACTTGCGGAAGGAAGGGGAGTAGTAGGAACCCATGTCATATGGTCCAGTCTATATTCTCCACAATTCAGCAGAATGTAACTTCAGTAAAACCTTGACTGCATATACAGTGTTTCATTCATTTTGTGTTCAGAACAAGATGTTTCAAGCTGTAGGCAGCATTAAGATGAGACAGCTAGAAAATTTCCTTACAAACACATGTAAGCCACACAAGAATATTTTTGTCGATCACTGTAGAGTTGTGGGTTTCTGTATTGAAACAGTTTTTTTTAAGCTTAGGTTCAATGATTTAACAGTATTAGTTGGTCAATGTTGGTAGGTGTGTGCACACACTTAATTCCCCCACCAGGCCAGTTTTGGCCTCCTGCTAACTACACTCGTGTTTGTGGTAGTGCATGGAGGTATGCTGTATATAGTGGAATCATAACTTCCAGCTACATTTTTAAAATATTTCATTCATGAGTGTAGTAGTGCATGGAGTAGTACTTCAGATAGTATTTGGCAGTGTAGTAATTAGACATCCATGATTTTTAAGTCCTAGGTGAAGGCACAAATTTTAAACTTACAGTGTGCCACACCTGACATTTGTTGCCAGATATTCACCGAGGAGGCCTGAGTTGAATTCCAGGTATTCCATGTGGGATTTGTGGTGGATAAATTACCACTGAGTGAGGTTTCTGTACAAGCACTTACGTTTCTCCTTGACTGTTATTATTCCTCTGTTGCTTCATACTTATCTGTCTTCAGGGGCTGTAAGAATAGACCACAGTACCAAGGGACCCAGTCTGACCACACAGCTACAACTGTAATATGGCTTGGTAAACACATTTTTTGCTGTCAGATAAATATGATAAATATTTGAAATAGCTGAGAAAAGAAGAAAGGTGTACTGGCACAAGTACCCACACTAAGAGAGTGACAGTAAGTACAGTGCTTCGAAGTACCTCAGGGTCTCCTTAATGCATGCTTTAAGATAACTGAGTTTCTCCAAACGTTGAGCTGTTAATGATGAGTCATGTGATGGCAGAATTTTCCGGATTTCATCATACAGGATTTCCTGCTTTTCAGGGTGCTGTGACAGTTGATACAAGATTGATGCTACTGCTGTGGATGTCTGTGTGAATTACAGAATGAAAAATTTATAAACCAACATAATATTTGTCACAGTCATTACAGTCTTTAGCCTGCCACAATATTAAATTACATACAAATGTAGCCTTCAGAAACTAATGTGTGGTGAGGTCCACTTTAGAGCATTGTCAGCTGGAGTGCACCACACACACACACACATGTCATAATGTAGTGTAATGTCAGCATATCCTACAGTACATTTGTTGTTTATTTTAGAATAAAAGAATTAATAATTACCATTCAAACCATTAACAGGGGATTTCACAAAAGATTGTATAAGTCCTATAGTATGTCAAATGTGCATGCATATTTCTGTTTTACAAGATGTTACATATGTTTATTTGCAGTTTTTACTGTTTTGTATGAAATCAGTCTGTATTCTTAACCTGAATCAAAACCTTGAACATGAAAGAGGGGTTCCTGTATGTGGTATGTGTCATTAGGTACATTTTATCTATATTTTAAATTCTCATTGCCATGATGCCAGAATGTTAGGCCTGCAGCAGCCATCTTGATTCACTGTACCATAGTGCCAACCTTGTGTATGATATCTTACTGTGTCGATGCCCACAAGGAACATGTCGAGTGCCAGGATGCAGGCTGTCTTGGGATCAGGATCCAGTGCCAGAATTCTCTGTAGAAGGGAAGATTCATTGTCCACCTGAACAGTTCCGCGAGAATGCAGATGTTGCATTGCTCTACTGATGTGCTTCATGGAGATGCTGTTAAGATAAACACACTCTTAACACAATATTTCTTGTTAGCTGATGTCAGAGCTACGTCAAGATGGGAAATTCTGAAACATAATAAAAATTATGAGTTCCTTGAACCATTTTTGAGATTCAAATATGAGGCTGCACACTAAAAAGAAAATTACATAACACATGGACCCTGGCAACATAAGTCAGAATATTGTGTAACTTCAACTGTCAGAGTTTAGCAACATTGTACATTGAGGCTCTTCTAGCACATTGACATCCTTAATAACCAAACATCTGTAAGGTATGCCGAGATAATGGAATAACCTCAACCATAACACAGTTATATCCAAGAAGTTATAGTTACTCAGGTAGGCTACGAAGGCTGAAGGAAAATATTTCGATCACTGAGGATAACAAACATGTTTCTCAACTCTGTAGGGCTAACTCTTAAAATGTGTGAGTATTTTTCTTCCTACAAAACAGCCATGTGAAAATACTTTACAAATTTCATTTTGCTTCAGTAGGGTTTGAAGGAAGAAACTAGAAACATTTAAGTTTTTATATTGATTCTACTAAAAAATTCTCAGCACGCCTTCCTTCGGAGGGGAAGAAAAGCCGTCGGTCCCATGTGATAGATTTGCGGCTTGTAAAAGATCCCTAAATTTACGTGGAGGTCGAAATTTAGGCAAAATTACTACCGGACATCTTTCTCACCCACAGTTCCACCTTTCGCTGCTAGGATTTCTCGCATCGCTGAGGATGCAGAGGCACATGGCAGCGAAAGTGGGAACGTCAAAAGGCGGGGGAAAGCAATGGCAAACTACCCTCAAGAACTTGCCTAGGATGCAGTGTGCCAAGAACCACATCGGTTCCATAACTGGGCTCTGTTTCCTGCCGGACCGGCCTCTAGGGCTGAATACAAATGAATGAATTGATTCTACTCACTCAGTAATTGTGTCAAGTGCATTTATGTATTTCTTCCATGTAGGTGTACTGAAGATCCTCCAGAATGGAAACTTCAGTTCAAGGGCTCCAACATTTGAAAAGAATGTTATGACAGCATCTATTAATTGTTGTGTCTCTGAAGTGGAGCTGACAACAATTTCATCCATGCAGCCCAAGCGTATATCTAGAGCCACTCGTGCAATTGCTGTTTTAAAAAAAAAAATAGTATATAAATCCCTACATCATGAAAATATGATGCTGTGGGATTTCAGGAGAGAGAAAGTGTGCCAGTGTTTCGTAAGTTAAATGTTTCTTTCTGAAATAGATATTTTACATTTTGGCTCTTAAGTTCTATTGAAATTGTACTTGTACTAATATGTTACTTAATTGCATATTAGGTGGTGGTAGGAATTAGTGATGGCACAGACTGTTAATGCTGACCAAAATAGTTGCATGTGGCAGGTGTCATACAGTCATGTTTTGTCATATTTTACTTTTATTGAGATAACCATTGTAACAGGTGTGTTAATATTTTATGAGATATGATCACAGTCTAAATTGCAAAATCTGCAATTCTTACAGCATCAGTGGTGAGTATTCAGGTCTTCTTACCAGTTGATATGTCATCATATTCCAGCACAATCTAACATCATTTATTGTTTACTTAAGTTTTCAAACTTAATGGAACTCAAAGTGTATGTATTTGCTCTATATACTTAAGCTGCAGAATGAAATCACATGGATGGCAGCCATACCAGTGCTCAAGGCTTCCTGCTGTGTGCTTAGGATTGTATTACTCTCCAGTGCCATCTAGCTTACATCAACCACCCAAGAATACTTGCTGCAAGGGAAAGGTTATCACCACCAAAATAGCTCTGAGCAGATTTACTGGGTAATTGGAGGGAAATACAGACAAGTAAATTAGAAGAGGGTATGTCAACTCATGGGAATTATTTCTATGAGTTGAATGCAGCAAACAGAAGACAGCCACTTTCTTGACAAGATAATATAGCTTGGTGTTGCCACATAATTTATGTTGAAAATACTGGGAGGCTAGAGAAGGCTCATTAATAAAGAACTTCTGTGTTTGTAATCTGCACAAATATTATTTGGATGATGAAATGCATGCAACATTGTGATGGAAAAATCCGAAGGGAAGAGACCATGTAGGAGAGTTTGGTATACATGGAATGATTAAAATGTGTGACTATTATGTTGTCTGACTCTCTTGTAGGTTATGTTATTTGAATGCATTAGTAGTTTCTGTGTGCTTACATGGGTGACATACCTGTGCTTGAAACTTTGCCAAATAAAGAATGAACATGTAACTTCATTAACTGTTTTAACATAAAAAGGAAGGCTGGATATAAAGATGTGAATGGGATGAAAGAAAGAATGAAGAACAAATATGAAAGAGAAGAAACCCCTTGGATTTACAGTGGTTTTTACAATAAAATGAAATTGAAAAATGGGGTATGAAGGTAGGGACTGGATGCAACAGGATCAGTGTAGGATTGAATAATTGCTCTTGTGAACACAGCAGTGAACCTTCAGGTTCTAAAAGAGATAGATCCTATATTGACAGATTTAGTGAGTATGAGCTTCTGAAGAAGTTCTTCGTAGAGTTAGATAGACAGTTACTTCTGTAAGAAAATTTTGCTTCATATCAGCTGACACTTTGCCTTATTAACATACTCTCACAACACATGCTAACATTTCAAATAGGGAACTAAACCTTTGTTTACCTTGAAAGATGTAGGATGAATACTTACACTCCAAAGACCATTTATGAATCTCATTAAGAAAGTCATCTGGCACTTCCAGATTACTGTTCCTCACATTCTGTGCTCGTTTCACAAAAGCCATAGCTGTCTCCTCAATAGGCTTCACATAGAGCTTAGCAGTTCTTGGTTGCAGCATGATTTGCTGCACTCTGGTCCGAAATTTGTACCACTTCTCACCGTGTCTGTTGAATGTAGTGGAGATACTTAAGTATATCTGGTATCAAAATACACGTGAATTCAATAATTTACAAAACTTTTTTTCTTGCATGCAAGCTCCCAATAATAAAAATTTAGTTCCCACCTCATAGTAAACACACTATGCTTCAATTACAAAGACCAACGAAATGTCACAAGGACCAAACAGTTAATGTTATTTAGGGAAATGTCAGAGTTTATTGTCAGAATTGTATGAAACACACTACATTGTGTTAGCAAACTAAAGGGTAAAGCAGTCCTGTTACAGTTCTGGACAGGCCCAGAGGGTTCCAGGAAGTTAAGGTTCCCAGATTTCGTGACAACGGCACAGGATGGTGGTAGGTTGTCAGCCTTACGCACCGGCCGCCTTTACCCCCAGAAAATGCTCCTGGTACTCATTTCTGTTGGAGGCTGAGTCGACCCCAGGGCCATAGTGCGATCGGAAGGATTTTATGTCAATGAAAAATTCCAATGACACCATCTGGGATCGAACCAGCGACCTTCCGATTTACAGCACAGCACCTTAACCTCTGTGATACTGCGGTCCCCTCGTACTAATCGGTATGTGTATATGGCTACCGGTATAGCTGTCATGCTGAAAATAATGGAACTTTGCAAAATTACTGAAACACATGTACATTGTAATTGGAGTTTAAAACATAATGTTATCAGTAAAATTTCAGATTACGTGAAAGAAGTTTTGAATAAAGCTTTGAGTAACAAAAAATTGAATAATAAAAATTATTTTAGAAAATGCAATATATTCTGACGTTATAGTAGAATATATATATATATA
>Ga0123353_10009494_pt1 | contig 13441 bp, 9 predicted proteins | sample TergutLab28metaG_3_FD_92763 | JGI IMG/M metagenome (GOLD analysis project Ga0123353, IMG submission 92763) | Labiotermes labralis P3 segment gut microbial communities from Petit-Saut dam, French Guiana - Lab288 P3 | ecosystem: Host-associated > Arthropoda: Insects > Digestive system > Gut ... | reverse complement strand
GGGCTTTCCAGCGCAAGGAGCGAAGCAAAAGCATCTTTTGGAGACCCGACTGTTTTTCTTGAAAAATATCTTATAAAACCAAAACATATTGAAATACAGGTTATTGGAGATAATTACGGAAACATAGTGCATTTTTTTGAAAGAGACTGTTCAATACAGAGGCGGCATCAGAAAGTGGTGGAATTCGCCCCTTCTATTGCAATTTCAGAAAAATTAAGGGAACAGCTTTGTAGCGATGCAATTAAATTAACAAAGCAGGTCAATTATAGAAATGCAGGAACTATTGAATTTTTAGTTGATCAGCAGGGAAATTACTATTTTATAGAAGTGAATCCGCGCCTTCAGGTCGAGCACACAGTAACAGAACTTATAACAGGAAGAGATCTTGTTCAGATACAGATAAAAGTTGCAGAAGGGCATAAATTAAGCGATCCTGAAATAGGAATACCTGATCAGAGCGCTATCAAAAAGAGCGGATATGCGATCCAGTGCAGAATAACAACAGAAGATCCTGAAAATCATTTTGCTCCGGATATCGGCACTCTTAAAGCATACAGATCTCCTGCAGGATTTGGAGTAAGGCTTGACGCTGGTAATGCATTTACCGGAGCCAGGATCACATCTTCCTATGACTCACTTCTTGTAAAACTTACAGGATGGGGACTTACTTTTGAAAAAGCAACGCAAGTTATAAATAGATCTCTTATTGAGTTCAGGATAAGAGGAGTAAAAACAAATATCCCATTTCTTGAGAATGTTGTAAAAGACCCTATTTTTCTTGCGGGTAACTGTGATACATCTTTTATAGATTCGAATCCCAACCTTTTAATTGGAAAAAAGAAAAAAGACAGGGCAACCAAGCTGCTTAATTATCTTGGTGATATAACGGTAAATGGTCAGGAAAGCGTTAAAAAAGCAAGTACAAAACCTTGCTTTAAAGAAGCAATAGCGCCTGATATTTCAAGCAACGAGATAAGGGCTCCAGGAAGCAGAGACCTTTATAAAAAACTTGGAACGCAGAAATTTATTGAATGGATACTTGCGGAAAAGAAACTTCTTATTACAGATACGACAATGAGGGATGCTCACCAGTCTCTGCTTGCAACAAGAGTAAGAACTCATGATTTATTAAAAATTGCAGAATCTGTCTCTTATCTTGCATCAGATCTTTTCTCTCTTGAAATGTGGGGAGGAGCTACTTTTGATGTTGCATTAAGATTTCTCAAAGAATCTCCATGGGAAAGATTGCATCTTTTAAGGGAAAAAATTCCAAACATACTGTTCCAGATGCTTTTAAGAGGCTCCAATGCAGTAGGATACACAAACTACCCGGATAATGTTGTAGAAAGATTTGTAAAGGAAGCTGCTGATTCAGGAATTGATCTTTTCAGGATCTTTGATGCTCTTAACTGGACAAAAGGGCTTGGTGTTGCAATCGAAGCTGTAAGAAAATATGACAAAATATGTGAAGCAACTTTCTGTTATACCGGAGATATTACTGATCCCAAGAAAGATAAATATCCTCTTGACTATTATGTAAAGCTTGCAAAAGAGCTTGAAAAAATGGGCGCTCATATTTTAGGCATAAAAGACATGGCAGGGCTTTTAAAACCCATGGCTGCGACAAAGCTTATAAAGGCTCTTAAAGATGAAGTAGGCATTCCTGTGCAGCTTCATACTCATGATACCTCAAGTAACGGAGAAGCTACATTGCTCAGGGCATCGGAAGCAGGTGTTGATATCGTGGATGCTGCAATTGCATCAATGTCCGGGCTTACTGCCCAGCCTAACCTTAATGCTCTTTGCGCTGCGCTTGAAGGCTCTGAAAGAGATCCAAAGATCGACATTTCAAAACTTAATGCTATTTCCAATTATTGGGAAACTGTAAGAAGTTATTATTTTACATTTGAATCTGGTCTTAAAAGCGGAACCGCAGAAGTTTATTATCATGAGATACCGGGTGGGCAATATTCCAATTATAAACCAATGGTAGAAGGTCTTGGACTGGGACATAAATGGGAAGAATGTAAAAAGATGTATCATGATGTTAATATGCTTTTTGGCGATATAATAAAGGTAACGCCATCTTCCAAGATCGTTGCAGATATGGCAATGTTCCTTGTTAAGAATAATATAACAACAGATGATGTAATCAAAAAAGCTCCTGAGCTTACATTCCCTCAATCTGTTATTGATTTTTTTAAGGGGATGATTGGTCAGCCATACCAGGGTTTCCCAAAAGAGCTTCAGGCAGCAATATTGAAGGGGGAGAAACCCATAACCTGCAGACCTGGAGAACTTCTTGATCCTGCTAATTTTGAAGAAGAGAGAAAAAAACTTGAAGAAACTGTAGGGCATCCTGTAAATGATAAAGATCTTATGTCATATCTTTTATATCCGCATGTTTTTATTGAATATGACAGGCATGTTGAAAAATACGGAAATACATCGGTAATACCAACGCCTGCATTTTTCTATGGCCTTGATGCCGGAGAAGAAATAACTGTTGATATAGATATGGGAAAAACACTTATAATCAAACTTAATGCAGTGGGAAGCTCACAGGCTGATGCTTCAAGGCATTTGTACTTTGAACTTAATGGCCTTGCCAGAACTGTTACTGTCAAAGATAAATCTCTTGAAAGTACAGTCGTTACCAGAGCTAAAGCTGATAAATTTAATAAACGTCATATTAGCGCTCCAATGCCGGGAAAAGTTTTTAAAATACTTGTTAAAGCAGGCAATACAGTTGAAGTAGGAGATGTTATTGCTGTTACAGAAGCAATGAAGATGGAAACAAATATTAAGACAACTATCCCGGGTAAAGTAAAAGATATTCTTTGTGAACTTGGGGATATTATAGAAAAAGATGATCTTCTTGTAGTGCTTGAATAGATCAAATAAGTTTCAGGACAACGTTTAAAAGCATTGCTTCTAAGCAATGCTTTTTATTTAAGAAGAATTTAGGAAGAAAAAGTGAAAGATAAAATATTTTATAACAATAAAGGGGCAGAACTTTCTGCAATTGGAAAATATGATGAGGCAGAAGAAAATTTTAAATTAGCTCTTGAACTTGCTCCTGATGACTATTTTATTCCATATAACATTGGTTTTGTGTTTCTTAAAAAAGGGGATAAAAAAGAATTTATAAAATGGTTTGATCTTGCTTTTGAAAATGCAAACAAGCTTGTAACTATAGATGCAGGTAATTTGAAAAGAACTCTTGCGCTTGATTGCGGACTTGCCTGTTTTGAAGCAGCTATTTATAACGAAGCTTTAAAATATTATGATATTGCATTTTCCCTGGGAGAATCTTCTGATGAATATTGGAACAGAGTGGGTGTTCTCTCTTTTGTAACAGGAAAAATTGAAAAAGCAAAAGAGTGTTTTGAAAAAGCAGTATCACTTAAACCAGATCATGCAGATGCATTGTATAATCTTGCAGATACTTATGATGAACTTGGTTTGCATGAGAAGGCTTCTGAGGCAAGAGCCAGATATTCTGCGCTGACAGCAGACAAATAATCTTAGCTTCTGTTTTTATTTATCATTAAATTCTTCTATACAATGCTCTTCTATGACTCTCATTTTCTTCCATTTGCCGCCAAGAAAGCGAAAAAGAAAATTTAAACCAAGCAGACATATATACGTTGTTGCAACTGCCCAGGCTGAATAAATTCCCTTATGAAAATAAAATATTACAAGATATGATGGAAGCACAAATACCAGGAATGATAACACTAAGTTACTTATCATAACATATTTTGTATCGCCTGCTCCTTTTAGAGCAGATGCAAAAAGAAGATTAAAAGAATCAAATAACGTATATATTGCAACAAATTTAAGAAGAACTCTGCACAGAATCATTATGGTTGCACCTGAAGAAGGATCTGTGGATGCCATAAAAGGAGAAATAAAAAAATCAGGTATTACAAAAAGCAGTATTGCAATTGAAGTCATGTAAGTAAAAGAAAGATGAAACCCATTCCATACACATCTTTTTGATGCAGAAGGAGTTTCCCTTCCCTGGTTTTGCCCTACAAGAATGGATATTGCCATACCAAGTCCTATCATTGGCATAAATGTTATACTGTTGATAGTGAATGATATATTGGAAGCAGCTAACACTTCTTTGCCAAGTGAGCCAAGAAAAAGAGAAAATAATGTAAAAGCGGAAATATCAAGAAAGAACTGAATACCGCTTGGTATGCCAAATCTTATCAGTCTTAAAAAGAGTTTTTTATCAAACCTGAATCCGGATATTACTTTATATTTGTCGTTATTCTTTTTATTGAATATCAAAATTATATAAAGCACTACCGATACTACAGGAGTTAACGTTGTTGTTATAGCAGCGCCTGCTATGCCAAGTTCTGGAAATCCGAATTTGCCAAATACCAGTGGATAAGTAAAAATAATATTAAATGATGTTGATGCAAGATTTACCCACATTATAGGCCATGTATTGCCAAGACCTGATTTGAATCCTGCAAGAACATTTGCAAGAATTGCGGGAAATGCTCCATAGCATAATATTGTAAAATAAGTTACTTCAAGTTTCTGTACTGCTGGATCATGATTTGCAAGATTGAATAAAAGCGGAACAACTGGAATCAACAAGAAAACTGCAACTCCTCCAATTATTGCAAGATATATCCCCTGCCATAATGAAGGTCCTATTTTTTGCGGATATCCTGCTCCTTTATATTGCGCGACAAATGTGCTTACATATCCTGCTGTTCCTAGAAAAAAACTTAATAGAGCAAAACTAAGCATACCTGCAGGCATTGCTGCTGCTATTGATTCTGTTGAATACCATGAGAGAAACATCCTGTCAATAAAAGTTTGAAGCGACCAGCTTCCTGTGCTGACTATCAATGGGATCGATATTGCAAGTATTTCTTTGTAGCCATTAGGTTCTCCCCATCGTTTTATAACAGGATTAAGTATTTTTTTCATTTAATAGTTTAGCGCCTTTTTTTTGAATTCAGGAACTTTTATTGGGGTGACCTTTTAATAGTAAGGAAATGTTATGTAGTTAAAATGTAAAGAAAGGTTTTTATAATGTCAAGGGAATGCCTTGCTTTTGTAATTTTTGCCTCATCACCAAGAAAAACTCATTTTATCATTGCGAAAAATGGAAAAATGTATTACAAATAATATATCCATGTCGGACATTAAGGAAAAAATCGCACTTCTTTCCCGTACAGATTTGTTTAAATCATGCGGAAAAGAAATGATTGAACAAATAGCTGAATTTTGCTCACTCCGCAAGGTCTCCAAAGGTGAAACCATATTCAAAAAAGGTGACACTGGAAACAGTCTTTACATTGTCAAAAATGGAGAAATTTCCGTTATCCAAAATATGGAAAGCTTGCAGGAACATGAGATTGCGCGTTACGGCGAAGGAGATTTTTTCGGCGAAGTTGATATGCTGATGAATACGCAGCGCAATGCTGAAGCGCGTGCTGCCGAGAATTCAGAAATACTCCGTTTCCCAGGAGAGGATAAAACCCTGCAGGATTTTCTTTTAACATCTCCACCGATCGGTGCGGAACTTCTGCGCCTTTTTATGCAGACTGCAGCTTCGAGGATCCGTCAGGCAAATGCGCTGCTTAAGGAAAACTCACCATGGGTACAGGAAGTCAGAACACAAGTGTATCGGGACAAACTTACCGGGCTTTATAATAAGACTTTTTTAGAGGAACAACTTCCTTCATACCTGCGTAACCCTGAGGAGCCTGTCAGCCTTATGATGATAAAAGCGGACAATTTTAAATTCATTAACGATAACTTTGGTCATGAAGCAGGGGATCAGGCTCTTGTGGTCATAGGATCTGCTCTTTCAAAATATATCCCTGCGAACTCGGCTGTCATTGTCCGATTTATGGGTAACGAAATAGCCTGCCTTTTTACAGGAACAAACAGAGATATGGCAATGGAATTGGCGCAAGGCATAAGAAGTTTTTTAAATACGCTTGATTTGTCGGCTGTTACAGAAAGCAAACCATTTAATCTTTCTGTAAGCATAGGGATCGCAGTTTTTCCTGAACATGCAAAGACATCCGAAGAATTGATTGCTTCTGCCCATGAGCTTCCTCTTATTGGGAGATATCGCGGCGGAAACAAAATTCTTTTTCCGGAGGATAAATAGATCCCATGAAGGTACTCCGAGATGCTCTAAAAAATACAATGATTTTCTCTGATCTTGATGAGGCGGAACTGGATATTCTTGTTTCCCTTATGAAAAAGGCAAAGTTTGACCAGGGAGAGATTGTATTCAGGGAAGGCGAAGAGGGAGACACAATGTATGTCATCCTTGATGGAAGTATAAATATATTTGTGCCACTTGCTAATGAAACAGAGATTTCACTCGCAACCATGAAAAAAGGAAATTTTTTCGGGGATATGGCAATCATAGAAAACGCACCGCGTTCAGCAAGTTGCAAGGCGCTTGAATCCTGTAATCTTATTGCTTTAAACAGGAGTAACTTCTATGACATTATTCGCCGCCATCCAGAGACTGCTTTAAAAATACTCTATCGCATGATGAATATAATGGCAGAACGATTCAAGACATCAGGCGCGGCGCTTTCGGAAATGGTCAGATGGGGTGAGGGAGCGCGCAAGAAAGCGATTACCGATTCGGTTACCGGACTTTTTAACAGGCGCTATCTTGATGAATCTTTTGGTACATATATTGCCCGGGCTCTCGGGAATGCAAAACCTCTATCATTTGTTATGATAGACATGGACCATTTTGGTACGCTGAACAAAAATTATGGAGAAGCTTTCGGCGATAAAGTTATTCTTGAAGCAGCGAAAGTCTACAAGGAATCTTTTCGCGATAAAGATATTCTTGTGCGTTATGGCGGTGATGAGTTTTCCTTTATTCTTCCCGATACAGATTGTTGCAAAGCAAGAGAGCTATGCGTTGCTATGGCAGAACGTCTCCGTAATGTAAATTTTCCAGACCATCCGGAAGTTTCTATAACCTTGAGTATTGGTATCTCGACTGTACAGGAAAATACCGACACTCCTGTAACATTAAAGGAAGAGGCGGATAAAGCAGTTTATAACGCAAAAGAAAGAGGCAGGGACACCATCACTATAGCTCCTTCAAGAGCAAGGACAAAACGACAGCCTGAAGTAAAATACGATATCCCTACCATTGCAGAAAAAAAACGTACTGTAAAAAACATTATAGAAGAAATATCCTCAAAACACTATTTCCTTCTTTTGGGGCACAAAGAGCCTGATGCGGACTGTATCGCATCGCTTGTTGCTTTTGCACTTCTTCTTTCCAAATTTAAAAAAGAAGTTGTGATATTTCTTATTGACCCGGTCATCGAACAGCTCCAGTATCTTCTGGCGATTTGCAAGTATAATTTCATCAAGGTCATTCAGGATGCGAATACAGATATTCCGGATAACATTACAACAGCAATTATTCTTGATACGCCCAAAACAGAAATGGTCATGACAAATGATTCAGTACTCCGGATTCTGGAAAATCCATCGATAAGAAAAATTGAACTTGATCATCACATAGGCGCAGACGCCAACTACACTGGAGATCCTTGTTACAGGCTTGTTTTCAATGCTTCAAGCACCTGCGAGATTATCGGATACCTTAGTTTGAAATTAGCTAATAAGATGATAACTAAAACAAACAAGGAAGAGTTTTTTTCCAGAAATCTCGCGCTATCGATTCTGACAGGCATTGTGGGTGACTCTCAAATGGGGAGATATCTTAAAACAAAAAAGGAAAGATGGTATTACAGCTTCTTTAGCAAAATATTTGATAAGCTTCTTGAGGAAAAAACTGCGAAGGATGGAAAGAATATGCAATCCATGGAGAACATATTTGATGTGATCAAGAGTCTTTCCCAACAGGAAGAAGGGTGTTACAGAAAATTAAAAGCTGGTCTTTCACTGCGTCCTTTGATACACAGCGTCATTCTGGGGATTAACGAATCAGATGAACTTTTTCAAAATTATGAAGATGAAATTATTGTTAACGTATCGAAATCAGTTGCCGATGAACTTTCCGAAGCAAGCGGTAAATTGGGGCTGGTTGTCTACTACGATCCAGCACGGCTTTCAGATCTTGTGCAGTTTCGCCTGCGAAGAAGCGCAAAATATACAAAGCTTGATCTGCGTAAGGTCATTACGAAACTGGACATAAAAAATGGCGGAGGACATCCGGGTGCTATTGGTTTTCGTTTAAATAAAAGCGATATAAAGGATATTTCAGCCTACGTAGAGAAATTGCTGGACCAGGTACAAGAGTTGATTGCAGAAGCAGAAAGCGAAAGTTCGAAGTAAGACTACTCGGATAACTCTTCTATTTCAGATGCGCGAATAAACGATTCAAAAACTGCATCCATTACAGTTGAATTAAAAGCTCTTTCTTCCAGAACTGAAAGCCCTTCAATAGTTGTTCCTGAAGGTGATGCGATAGAAGTAACTAAATCAATAGGCATTTTGCCTGTATTTTTTAATGTTTCGTAAGCGCTTACAAAAATACTTGCAGATATTTTTAATGAATCATTATATGAAATCCCTGTTTTTACTCCTCCCATTGCAAGTGCATGAATGAACTGAAAAACAAATGCTATGCCTGAACCTGAAAGAGCTGTGAAAGCAGCCATCTGTTTTTCTGGTATGATGAAAGCACTACCAATAGATTCTGCAATTATCATGGCGCTGGTTTTAAATGAATCTTCTGCTTTTTCATAAAAAGAGATGGCAGTGGAAGAAAATCCGCTCTGTGCAGCAATGTTTGGCATAAATCTGCATATATTATTTGTTTTTATTCTTTTCGCAAAAAAGGATATGGATTTCCCTGCAATAATTGAAATAATTTTTTTTCTGGAAGAGAAAGGTTTTATCTCTTCTAAAAGAAGAGATATATCCTGAGGTTTTACCGCAAAAATTATAGTATCAACACAAGAAAAAAACTCTTTGCATGACTGAGTTATTTTTATATTAGGAGGAAATAATTTTTCTAATTTTTCTTTTGATTTATCATAGGCAAAAACTATGCAATCAGGATGAGTTTTTATAATCCCTTTTGCAATAGCTTCTCCCATGTTTCCAAACCCGAGAATGCCGATACTTTTTAACATAAAGCTTTTCCTTAAATTACTTTGCGGCTTTTACCTTATCCCATATATTTGTAAAAAGAATATTTTTTTCTCCAAGGTCCAAAATAACTTCACTTTTCATCAATAAATCATTAGGTATAAAAATAGCTTCTTCTTTTCGAACTTCTTCGCTTACAAGGTCATAAGCTGCTTTATTTGGAGCAAGGAAATATACATATTCAATATTTTCAGCAGCAACTTCAGGTCTTAATATATAATTAATAAAAGTATATGCGAGATCAAGATTACTTGAATCTTTAAGGATTACCATGTTATCGCATGAGATGGTTGTCCCTTCAATAGGTATTGAATATTTAATATTTTCATTTTCTTCCATTATTTGAAATATATCTCCACTATAGCCATGTGTGATAATAAATTCTCCTGATATAAGTCCGTTTTTATATTGATCTGCTTCGAATTTTGCAAGATTTTTCTTCCATTCAATTAATAGATCTCCGGCTTGCTCAAGCTCTGAAAGATTTGTTGAATTCATACTGTATCCAAGATACCTTAATACAGACCCTATGGTTTCTCTCATATCATTTAGCATTGTCATTCTTCCTGCATATTTTTGGTTTCCAAAAAGGCCCCATGAAGGAACAAATGAAGCATCAATTTTGTTTTGCAGATAACCTATTCCTGAATTGCTTATCATATAGGGCACGCTGAATTTCATTTCAGGATCAAGTGTAAATGGAAGATATTTTTCATCAATGTTAACAAGGTTAGGTATTTTTGAATGATTGATTTGCTGGATCATCCCATCCTGAGCCATTATCTGTATCATATAACCAGTTGGGATAACAATATCGTAACCTTTTGCCCCTGCTTTAAGTTTTGCATACATTGCTTCGTTGGAATCATAAAAATCCATTATTACTTTACAGTTAAATTCTTTTTCAAAATCTTTCACCAGTTCTTTTTTGATATAGTCAGACCAAATGTAAACATAGAGCTTTTGTTTTGATCCACCGCAACTTAACAGCATTAAAGAAATGGTCAAAAAAGCTATCATCATAAAAAACATTTTTTTCATGAATTTCTCCTAGATAATTTTTGATATATAAGTGCTAATAAAAATGTTAGCATTAAAAATAATGTTGACAATGCATTTATTACAGGCGGGGTTCCGAATTTTATCATGCTGTATATCTGCAGCGGAAGTGTCGAAGATCCGGGTCCTGCTGTAAAAAATGTAATAATAAAATCATCAAGCGATAATGTTATTGAAAGCATTGCTCCCGCAAGAAGTCCAGGTGTAAGTAACGGTACATATATTTTTCTGAAAAGTGTCCATCCACGTGCCCCAAGATCTCTCGCTGCTTCAACAATAGTATAATCAAAATCCTGCAATCTTGCAAGTATTGTTACCGCAACATAGCTTATACAGAATGTTATGTGTCCTAATATTATTGTAAAAAGGCCAAGAGGAATTTTTATGGATATAAAAAAGAGAAGCAGGCTCATTCCCATCAATATGTCAGGAATTACAAGTGGAACCCATATGAGCCCCATATGTACTTTTTGAAATTTTGATTTATATCTGTGAAGCGCGAATCCTGCAAGACTTCCTATGACAAGAGAAACTGCTGTTGATACAAATGTTACTATAGCTGTGTTTTGAACAGACCTCCACACATTGCTGTCTGAAAAAAGCTTTTCATACCATTTTAATGAAAATCCGCCCCATACAGATCCGAACCTGGATGCATTGAATGAATTGACCATAAGAATAATTATTGGAAGCCAGAAAAAAACTATGACTATTATTGTAAGTATGAAAGGTAATTTGCTCTTTTTCATTTACCGATGACTCCCATAGGAGAAATTTTAGTAGTTTTTTTAGTTTTTCTTATAATTAATTGGATTAAAGGCGGTATCACAAAAGCAAGTATAAGAATTGTGGATAACGCACTTCCTTTTGGAAGATGCCTGTCTGTAAATACTCTTTGAGCAATTTTATTTCCAAGCATTTCGCTGGTAGGTCCTCCTACCATATCCGGTATTATATAAGTACCAAGAGCTGGAATAAAGACAACCATAATAGCTGATACAATACCTGCGCTTATTCCAGGAAGAAATATTTTTATAAAAGATTTGATACTCGAACTTCCAAGATCTCTTGCTGCTTCAAGAAGCTGGAAATCAAATTTTTCTGCTGCTGCATATAGAGGGAGGATCGCAAAGGGGAGATATGTATAAACCAGTACAAGCAGTACTGCTCCTTCGTTGTATAAAAGAGATGCAGATTCAGGAACAATCCTTAAAGAAACCAGAAACTGTTTAAGAAATCCTTCTGGATGAAGAATAACTTTCCACGCATAAATTCTTATTAAAAAATTTGTCCAAAAAGGGATAATAACAAGGAGCATGAAATTCTGCTGCCATCTTTTCTCCATTCTTGCCATTGCGTAAGCAACCGGTACTCCAACAGTAAGACAGATAACTGTTGTAAGGATACTTAGTTTTATTGTTCTTGCAAATATTATAAGAAAGGAGATGTTCTTTATTTCCAAATAAGCATTTAGACTGAATCCTTTTCCGATATTGCCGTATGGATCCGCTGTGCAGAAGCTTATAAAAACTACCAGAAGCGTAGGTATAAGAAAAAATAATAAAAGCCAGAAAAATGAGGGGAAGGTAATTAGTTTTTCTTCAGTATTTATTCTGGGTATTTTCATCTGTTTTCTGTATTTCTTTTTTCATTAGCAGTTGTACTTTCCTTTCTGCTTATATCTTTATTATTAGAAGATGGAGAAGCTGAACCAGGTGCTGATTCTTCAATATCGGGAATAGTAAGAAGTTGTTCATCTGCTTCTCTGTATTTTTCAAGCATATAACAGTCATCCGCATGCCATGATATCCATACAGGGTCATCCCATCTGGCAGGTGTTTCATCAAGCAGATAACGCATATGCAGTTTCTGGAGTGTGAAAAGCCACTCGCCGGACCGTACCCAGTACTTTGTAGATGTTCCTGTATAAACCATGTTTTCAACAGTTCCACTTAAAATATTTATTTTTTTATTTTCTTCGGGTTTTGTTTTTGACATATGGATCTTTTCGGGCCTTATGCTTACATGGACAGGGTCGCCTTCTTTAAGTTTTCTGTCATTATAACAAATTATTGTTCCTATCCCGGGTACGTTTATTTCTGCGCGATCATCATCAAATGTTTGAGTTACCTGACCATCAAGAAAATTTGTATCCCCGATAAATGCTGCTGTAAAGCTGCTTACAGGGCTTTCATAAATCTCAACAGGAGTTCCTACCTGTTCTATATGTCCTTTATCCATAACCGCGATTCTGTCGCTAAGGCTCATTGCTTCTGTCTGGTCATGGGTTACAAACATAAATGTAATTCCAACCTCATCATGGATCTGGTCGAGTTCTATAAGCATTCTTTGGCGTAGTTTTAAATCAAGCGCAGCAAGCGGTTCGTCAAGAAGAAGAACCTGGGGTTTGTTGATAAGAGCCCTTGCAATGGCAACCCTCTGTTTTTGTCCGCCGCTTATCTGGGAGGGTTTTCTATCTGCTTCATCATGCATCTGTATAAGGTCCAGCATCTCATCAACATCATGCTCGATCTCTTTTTTGCTTTTTCCTGCTATTTTTGGGCCAAATGCAATATTGTCTCTAATTGTCATGTGCGGGAAAAGGGCATAGCTCTGGAATACTGTGTTTACTTTCCTTTTTTCCGGCGGAAGAGCTGTAATATCCGTGCCATTAAGAATGATTCTCCCTGTATCCGGTATTTCAAACCCTGCGCAAAGCCTTAAAAGGGTTGTTTTGCCGCAACCGCTTGGTCCGAGTAATGAAAAAATTTCACCTTTATTGATAGATAATGAGGTATTTTTTACAGCTTTAATGTTACCATAACTTTTACTAAGGTTTTCAAAAATAAGAAAATCTTTCATCCCCACCAGTTTCCTGAAGATATTATGATAAAAAATAACCATTCTTGCAAGATAATATTTAAAAATATGATGTGTAAACAAATAAAATGTAATGATTTTTTCTATCTAAAAATGGTCAAATTTTACCTATCTTTTTGAATCAATCAGTTAATATTAGTTATTAAAATAGTTTAAATACTAAAAACTCAAAACTATTTTTCTTACAATGATATAATATCTTGACAAAAATAGCTACTGAAGCTACATTTTAAATATGATCACTGTAGGGGTAAAAGAATTAAAAAATCAGCTTTCAAAATATCTTCAATATGTAAAAGAAGGGGAGAGGATAATTATTACAGAACATAATAAAATAGTTGCAGAAATTTCTATT
>Ga0123353_10009491_pt1 | contig 13443 bp, 12 predicted proteins | sample TergutLab28metaG_3_FD_92763 | JGI IMG/M metagenome (GOLD analysis project Ga0123353, IMG submission 92763) | Labiotermes labralis P3 segment gut microbial communities from Petit-Saut dam, French Guiana - Lab288 P3 | ecosystem: Host-associated > Arthropoda: Insects > Digestive system > Gut ... | reverse complement strand
CATGGCGGCCACGCTGCTGGAGATCAAGTCCCGCGCGCTGCTGCCCCGCCTCCCCGATCTGGACGAGGAGGGCGACGAATCGCCGGAGCAGGCGCTGATCCGCCGGCTCCACGAATACCGGGCCATCAAGGAGGGCGCGGGGGAGATGCGCAGCGTGGAGGACGCCGCCAGGGCGGTGTTTTCCAAACTGCCGGAGGAGTACCCGCTGCCACCGCAAAGCTATCAGTTAGATAACCTTACCATGGAGGGCCTGATCGGCGCTTTTTACCGGCTGATGAACCGGGTCGCCGAGCCGGAGGAGATCTCCTTTTCCGCAAGGTCCATCGTCCGGGAGCCCTATTCGATCCAGGAATGCGTGTTCCGCATCACCTCGCGCCTGCGGCGGGGGCCGGTGATGTTCAGCCATCTGTTTTCCGATCGCCCCACCCGGGACGAGGTGGTGACCTTGTTTATGGCGCTGCTGGAATTGCTCCGCCTGGGCAAGCTGCGCATCGAGCAAGACGGCGTGTTTGGAGACATACGTTTAACACAACGCGGGAGGGAAGCCGTTGGAGCGGAATAAACTTTGTGCCATCCTGGAGGCGGTGCTCTTTGTGGCCGGCGATCCGGTGGAGCGCGAGGCCATGCTCGAGGCGCTGGAGGTAACGCCGGATCAGTTGGACGAGGCGCTCGATGCCCTGGAGGCGGAATACGAGTTTGGCCGGCGGGGGATCCGCCTGATGCGCTTCGGAGGCCGCGTGCAGCTTGCCACCCGGCCCGATTACGCGCCCTACGTGGAGCGGCTGCTCCAGCCGGTGCAAAAGCAGTCCCTTTCGCAAGCCGCGCTGGAAACCCTGGCGGTGGTGGCCTACAAGCAGCCGGTGACCCGCAGCGAGGTGGAGGCCATACGGGGCGTAAAGTGCGATTATTCGATCCAGTCGCTGATGCAAAAGCGGCTGATACAAGACATCGGCCGCAAGGAGGCCCTGGGCCGGCCCATCCTGTACGGCACCACCGACGAATTTTTGCGCCACTTCTGCATCGGGTCGCTGGCCGAGCTGCCGCCGGTGGATTTGACCGTGCCGAGAGTCGAAGAGACAGAGGCAGCCGAAGAAGCGCCGGAAGCGGCCCCGGAGGAAATGCCGGATGAATCGCTTGAAGAAGCATTCTCTATCGGATCGCTGGCCGAGCTGCCGCCGGTGGATTTGACCGTGCCGCAGGCGGAAGAGAAGGCGGAGCTTGAATGAGGCTGCATTTTTTTGCGCTGATACTATCGCTGCTGGTAGCGTGGCTTCCAACGCAAGCGCAGGATTCCGGCCCGTTGCCGTCGGGCGCGTACAACGCCGGGGACATCGCGGTGATCAACGGCATCATCGACAGCAACGGCCTGGCGTGGGAGAAGTGGATTTCGGGCGATGAGCCGCCGCCGAGTTGGAACCAGTCATCATCCAAGCAAGTGGTTTGGTCTGGCAGCGCATCGGACAATCGCATTACGCAACTGAGCATATACGGCTCGGACTTGACCGGATCGCTGGATGTGACCGGCTTGGCCGCGCTCACCCACCTGAATTGCGCCGTGAACAACCTAACCGCGCTGGATGTGTCCGGCCTGGCGGCGCTCGCCTATTTGGACTGTGGACACAATGGTTTGAGCGTGCTGGATGTATCCCAAAACACCCAGTTGACGGTCTTAATGTGCGGCGGAAACAATTTGGATGCGTTGGATGTGTCCGGCTTAACCGCGCTCACCAGGCTGCGGTGCTACCGCAACAATCTGGCCGCGCTGGATGTGTCCGCCCTAACCGCGCTCACCGAGCTGGATTGCGGCGGCAACAATCTCATCGCGCTGGATGCGTCCGGCTTGACCGCGCTTTACTGGCTGGATTGCAGAAACAACAATCTTTCCGCACTGGATGTATCCGGCTTAACCACGCTGGCCACCCTGCATTGCAGCGGCAACAATCTAACCGGGCTGGATGTATCCGGCTTGGCCGCGCTGACCCAATTGTTTTGCGGCAACAACAACCTAACCGCGCTGGATGTGTCCGGCTTGACCATGCTGAGGTGGCTGGAGTGCGGCGGCAACAATCTTACCGCGCTGGATGCGTCCGGATTAACCAGGCTGACCACGCTGGTTTGCACAAACGGCAGTCTAGCCGGGCTGGATGTATCCGGCTTAACCGCGCTGAACCGGCTGGATTGCAACGGCAACAATCTGACAGGGCTGGATGTGTCGAGCTTGACCGCGCTGACCCAGTTGGTTTGCAGCAACAACGAGCTAACCGAACTGGATGTATCCGGCTTAACCGCACTGACCCGGCTGAACTGCAAGGGCAACAATCTCACCGTGCTGGATGTATCCGGCGTGCCCAGGCTTGCCTACCTGCAGGTTAGCGGCAACGGTCTGACAGACCTCGATTTGACCGGCTTGGCCGCGCTGTCCTGGCTGGATTGCGACAACAACAATCTAACCGTGCTGGATGCGTCGGCGAATGCCAAGCTGAAGGTTTTGCGATGCCATGGCCAGTACCTGTCGAGCCTGAGATTGAGCGGCGGATACGAAATGACGATAGATGCCGTACCTGCGGGAAGCGGAAGGGTATGGCTTGAAGGGTATGACTACAAAACAAAACAAGCAACGCTCATTGCGGAACCGGGCGACGGCTGCGCCTTCACGGGATGGACGTACGAGCGTTTTTCCTCCGCGCTGGCTTTTTCGGGGACTTCCCTCAAGTTCGTACTCTGGCCAAACCCCGTTGCGATTACCGCAAACTTTACCCGCTAATTCGCATATCCTTCCATAAAAAAGCCAACCATACGCGCATCTCCGCCGGAGGGGAGGGATGCGCGTTGCCGTACGCCGCGCTGGCGCTGGCGCTGTTCGGCGCGCTGTGGTGGATGCCGGTGCGCGCCGACGGCCGCGCCGACATCAACCGCGTCCCCACCCTGCACCTGCGCTGCACCGTGTGGAAGCTGCGCCTGGCTTACGACGCCGTGGTGGAGCGGCGCGAGGGCAGCTTGGCGCTGCGCATACGCAGGCGGGGCGCCAAGCCCAAGCCGGAAAAGGAAGCGGAGGCCTTTGTGACGACGGTGAAGGAAGTGCGCGCCGCCGTCCTCTTTTTGCGCGGCCACCCCCGTACGGCCAAGAGCTTGCGCCGCTGTTTGCGCCTGCGGGGGCTGAGCGTATCGATGCGCGTGGGCGCCGGCGACGCGGCCCAAACCGCGCTGCTCTATGGGGCATGTTGTACCGCGCTGCAGCTGCTGGCCCGGCGCGTGTTCGCCGCGACGCAGATCCGGCCCGCCATCAGCGTGCGCGGCGACCGGGACGCGGCCTTTTTGTGCAGCGTCCGCTGTATAATCCAATTTCATGTGGGAAACATTATCGGCGCGGCGCTATGGCTCGCCCTGGAGGGAATCGCCGGGAAAGTGGGGAGCGTATGGAACGGCATCCAATCGAAAGCTTGATGGAAACCACCATGGAGAACATAAAGGACATGGTGGATGTGAATACGGTGATCGGCGATCCGGTGGCCACCCAAGACGGGAACACCGTGATACCCATTTCGCGGGTTTGCTTTGGCTTTGTGGCCGGAGGGGGGGAATACGGCGCCGAGGAGCGCGCGGGAGCGCAGGGCGCGGCGGCGGAGCCCCGGCCCTTCGCGGGGGGAAGCGGGGCGGGCGTGTCCGTCCACCCCATGGGCTTTTTGGTGGTGGGCAACGGGCAGGTCAAGCTGCTCAGCGCCAATTACATCACGCCGCTGGATCGGGTGATGGAGCTGGCGCCCCAGGTGATCAGCGACTTGAAGGAAGTTTTTTGCAAGGAGGAGCCAAAGCCGCGGGCGAAGGAGCAAAAAACCGAGGCGGCGGGCGCCTATCCAAGCCCGTACCCGCCCGCGCCGTCCGGCTTCAACCCGCCGCCGTACGTGCCGTGACTTAAAAATGTATCTACATGCGGTTTTTTGTAGGGGGCGATGCCCACATCGCCCCGCACTCTTGGCGATGTTACCGGATATCGCGGGCCGATGAGGGCATCGGCCCCTACATTTCGTCTTGCATACCAAATGATTTCACCCTGAAACTGAACGCTGTTCCTGGATTGTTTCGTCGTTTATACCCACAACGACGGCTTTTTTTGTGCGCCGGCGCATACCCTTGCCTGTGTACCGCTTGGCGAAAAGGTGGCGATCGGGGTTTGAAAAAGTGGTTGCTTGTGCTTTTCATCTGCTGCGCGTTCCTGTATAATGATATCGACGCCAAAGCGGCCCCGGAAGCGAGGGCCGCGTGCCTGGTGGAGCTCCATTCCGGCCGGGTGCTGTACGAGTACAACGCGGACGAGCCGCTGCCCATGGCCTCCACCACCAAGGTGATGACCGCGCTGCTGGCCCTGGAGCAAAGCCGGCTTTCCGAGCCGGTGACCTGCAGCGATACCGCTTTTGGCGTGCCGGGCACCTCCATCTACCTAAGCGTGGGCGAAACCCTTACGATGGAAGAGATGCTGCAAGGCCTGCTGCTGGCCTCGGGCAACGACGCCGCCACCGCCATCGCCGAGCACATCGGCGACTCGGTGGAGGGCTTTGCCGAGTTGATGAACGCGCGGGCACGGGCCTTGGGCGCGGCCAACACCCGCTTCGTCAATCCCCACGGCCTGCCCCACGGCGATCATTACACCTCGGCCCGCGACCTGGCGCGCATCGCCCGCGAGGCCATGAAGCTGCCCGACTTCCGCCGGATCGTGTCCACCCAGCGCGCGTCCATCCCCTGGGCGGGCCGCGACTACAGCCGGCAGTTGCGCAACAAGAACCGCCTGCTCGGCGAATACCCGGGAGCCACCGGCATCAAAACGGGGTACACCCGGGCGGCGGGGCGCTGCCTGGTGTTCGGGGCGAAAAGGAACGGCCTGGAGGTCGTAGGCGTGGTGCTCGGATGCCCCGGCTGGTTTGACGTGGCGGCGGAGCTGCTGGACGCGGCCTTTGGGTCGTTCACCCAGGTTGCGCTGCTCGATGCGGGCGAGCCGGTGCGCTTTATCCCGGTATCCGGCGGCCTTTTCGACGGGGTGAACGCGGTGCTCCACACAACCCTGGGCGCGCCCCTGCGCCAGGGGGAGAGCCCGGTATTGGAGGTGGACTTGCCCGCCGGGCTGGCCGCTCCGGTGCGGGCCGGGCAGCCCATCGGCACGGTGCGGCTGGTGGCGGGCGGCCAGGTATTGGACGAGGCGCCGCTGTATCCCGCGCGAGACGTGCCCCTCCTCACCTTTTGGAATCAATTGTGGCGCGTGCTGCGCAGGTGGTGCCTGCTGGCGCGCTAGAAAGCACTTGCGCTTAAAGGAGACATATGAGCGATCCCACGGATCGGCCGGCGCCGGCCGGCACCAGATTGAACAAGTACCTAGCCCAGTGCGGGGTGGCCTCGCGCAGGCGCTGCGACGAGCTCATCGCCGCCGGCCACGTGGCGGTGAACGGGCAAACCGTGCGCGAAATGGGGGTGCGCGTGGCCGAGGGCGACGCGGTATCGGTGAGGGGACAAGCCGTGCGCCCCGAGGCCGAAAAGCACTACCTGCTCTACCACAAACCGGCGGGGGAGGTTACCACCGTCGCGGATGACCGCGGCCGCCCCACCGTGCTCGACCGCTTTGCCGATTACCCGGTGCGCGTGTTTCCGGTGGGCAGGCTGGATTACGACAGCGAGGGGCTGCTGCTGCTCACCAACGACGGGGAGCTCGCCCATCGCCTTTTGCACCCCAGCCAAGAGGTGGAAAAGGCATACCTGGCGCGGATCACCGGGGTGCTGGGGCAGGAGGCGCTTCGAACTCTGCGCCAAGGGGTGCTGATGGAAGGAGAGACCCGCCCCACCGCGCCTGCCCGGGTGCAGATGATCAGGCAGGAGGCCTTTGCCAGCGTGGTGCTGGTGGGTTTGCGGGAAGGGCGGAACCGGCAGGTGCGGCGCATGTTTGACGCCGTGGGGCACAGGGTGCTGTCCCTGCGCCGCGTGGCCTTTGGGCCGCTGCGGTTGGGCGGCCTGGCGCGCGGCGCGTTTCGGGCGCTGACGCCGCCAGAGGTAGACGAAATCCGCAGGTTGTGATACTATATATTGTATGAGCGAGGTGAATGCGATGAAGATAGATCTTTCCTGTCCCATCGAGCTGTACGATTATCAGCTGCCCACCGCCGAGCAACCCTACTGCGCGCTGGTGTTCTTTAACCTCTCCCAGCAAATGGTGCGCAGCGTACAGGTTTCGCTCACCCTGCTCGACGGCGAGGGCAACGCGATGCTCCGCCGCATGGAGCGGGTGATGGGCCTGGAGGCCCCGCCCAAGGAGTGGTTTGAGGCCAACGTGGCGGTGGAGGATGAGGACTGGATTCAGCGCGCCGATCTGGTGATCGAAAAGGTGTGGTTCGACGACGCCACCGTATGGCGCATCGGGGAAGGCAAGTACCACAAGTACGAGCCCAACCTGCTGCCTCCGGGCCGGCTGCTGGAGCATCTCCAGCGCGCGGCGGGGCCGGACGCGGCGGGTTTTCCTTCGGATCAGGGCGCGATATGGGTGTGCGTGTGCGGCCGCCCCAACCGATCCACCGAGGCCGAGTGCCGCCGCTGCGGGCGCGACAAGCAAACGGTTTTTGCCCAATACACCCCCGCGGCGGTGCAGGCGCAAATCGAGGAGCAGGACCGCCAACAGCAGGAGCAGGCCAAGCGCGCTCATGAAGAGGCCGTGCGCGAGGAGGCCCAGCGCAAAGCCCAAGAAAAGCGCAGGCGCCGCAAGCGGCGGCTCCGCGCGGCGCTGATGACCACCGCCCTCACCCTGGCCATCGGCGCGTACCTGTTTGTAACCTTTGGCCTGCCCGAGCTGCGCTACCGCCAGGCGGAGGATCTGCTGCGGAGCGGCGACCCGCAGCGCGCCAAGGAGCTATTCTTGTCCCTGGGCGACTACCGCGGGGCGGATCAGCGCGTGCAGGAGACCGACTTGGGCATCGCCCGGGTGATGCTGGACAGCCACGACCCCGCCGAGCGCGAGCGGGGCCTGCGCGCGCTGGACGCGATGACCGATCATCCCCAAGCCCAGGCCGAGGCGAGCGCGTTCCGATACGGCGAGGCCCTCGCGGCGATGGACGAGGGCGACTATCAGCGCGCCGAGACGGTGCTGCGGCAGTTGGGCGACCATGAGGACGCGCCGGAGCTCCTGCTGGACGCGGCGTACCAGTTGGCCAGCCAGGCGATGAACAGGGGCGAATACGAGGAGGCGGGCAGGCGCTTCGCCGCCCTCGGAGCGTATCGGGACGCGCCGTCGCGGGCGCTGGACGCCATTTATCGCCGTGCCGGGCAGTTGATCGAGGAGGGAGAATATCTCCGGGCCGTATCCCTGTACAATTCGATTGCCGACTACCGGGATTCGGTGGATCTCGCGCGCCACGGCCTCTATCAATACGCGCTGGAGCTCAAGTCCGAGGGAAGGTACGAGGAGGCGAGCCAGCAGTTCGAGAGGTTGGGCGCGTACCTGGACTCCGCCGAGCAGGCGTTGGATTGCGCGTACGCGCCGGCCACGGCGCTGATGGAGGCCGGCAAGTACGAGGAGGCGGCCGCCCTGTTCGCCACCGTTCCCGAGCACCTGGACGCCGCCGAGCTGGCCCGGGAGAGCGTGTACCTGCAGGCGGCGGCATTGGCCGAGAAGGGCGAATACCAGCGGGCCATCGAGCTGTTTGCCTCCATTTCCGACTATAAAGATGCGGAAGCGTTGGCCCAGGCCGCCGCCTATGCCCATGCCGGCGTGTTGATGGATGAAGGCAAGCTCGAGGAGGCCGCGCAGGCCTTTGCGGCCCTCGGCGACCAGGGGGATGCCGCCGCGCGGGGGCAGGAAGCGCGCTACCAAATTGCCGAGCAGGCGCTGCAGGCCGGGGATCTGCCCGCCGCCCAAGGGCTGTTTGAGGCGCTGGACGGCTACCGGGACGCGGCGGATCGCGCCAAGGCGATCCAATACGCGCGGGCGGAGGCGCTGATGGCCGAAGGAAACTGGCTGCCGGCGGCGGAGCTGTTCCGCGGCCTGGGAACCTACATGGATGCGGGCGAGCAGGCCAACCAAAGCGAATACAACCACGCCCAAGCGCTGCGTGCCGCCAACCGGCTGGAGGAGGCGGCCGCGGTGTTCGCGTCGCTGGGCAAATTCGAAGATGCGGCCGCCATGGTGAACGTGTGCCGCTACGAGCAGGCGGAGCAGTACGAGCTGGCCGGGGAATACGCGGCCGCGGGCAGGGCCTTCGCGGCGCTGGGCTCCTTCCAGGATGCCCAGGAGCGCAGCCAGCGCGCGTACGATCGCTGGCTCAGCGGCATCAAGGCCAGGGTGGACGCCGCCATGGAGGCGGAGAACTACGCCCAGGTGCTGCAGCTGCTCAAGGACGTGCCCTTGGACGATATCCCCGCGGCGTATTCGGGCTTGGTGAGCAGCTATCGCACGGCCACCCTTTCCTACGCGCGCACGCTGATCAATATAGGGGATCCCCTGGCGGCCTACCCGTACCTGATGCGGGTTGACGACATGCGGGAGGCGCGCACCCTCCTCAACAGCTTTATCTTTATGCTGCTGGGCGCGTGGGAGTCGCCCACCGGCCAGCGTGCCGAGTTCCGGCCCGACGGCACCTGCCTGCTGGACGGCGAGCAGTTTTACTTTAACGTGGCCAATTACGCGCTGATGATCGGGGATACGCCCAAGCCCCAAAGGCGCACCCACGCCATCGTTCGGCTCAACGAAAGGCAGCTCACCCTGCAGAGCGACGCCGGCGGCCCCGCCGTGCAGTACAACCGCGTCGCCACCGCCGAAGCGCTGCAAACAGAGTGAATAGTGAAGAGTGAATAGTGAATAGAGGAAAGTGTGAATCTGGAAGAGAAGGGCGCATGGTCAAAAAGAACGAATTGTTTTTGATTGCCGGCGTGTTATTGGTGGCGGCGCTGGTATTTGTGTGGAACAGGTTGGAATCCGCGGGCCTCGCCCGGGCGGACGCCCGCGTGCAGGTTACGGTAAACGGGGAGCAGCGGCTCTTGCTGCCCGGCGGGGCGTTGGGGCGCTACGAGATCGCCGAGCGCGCGGGCCAGCGCAACGTGGTGGAGATTCTGGGCGAAGGCGTGCGCGTGGCCGAGGCCAACTGCCCCGATCATTGGTGCGTGCGCAAGGGGATCGTGCCCCGGGGCGCCGATATCATCGTCTGCCTGCCGCATCGCCTGATCGTGCGCTGGGTGGGGCCCGACGGCTCCCCCGGCGGGTTTGACGATGTGGACGTGGTGGCGCAATGAGCGGGCAAAGGCGCGCGGGCGCGCCCGTTTCCGTTGCCCAGCGGGTGTCGCTGCTGGCGATGATGACCGCGCTGGCCTTTGCGCTGAGCTGGATCGAGCGCCTGTTTCCGCCCATCGCCGGCGCGGTGCCCGGCATCAAGCTGGGGCTGGCCAACGTGGTGGTGTTGATCATGCTGTATTACCGCGGCTTCCGGCAGGCCTTTGTGGTATCGCTGGTGCGGGTGCTGGCGGTGGGCTTTGTGTTTGCCAACCTAAGCGCCATGCTCTACAGCCTGGCCGGAGGCCTGCTGAGCCTATGCGTGATGCAGCTGGCCCGGTGGCCGCGCTGGTTTAGCCCGGTGGGGGTGAGCGTGGCCGGCGGCGTGTCCCACAACGTGGGGCAAATCCTGCTGGCGATGCTCATCCTGCGCAGCGCGGCGCTGGCCAGCTATCTGCCGGTGCTGCTGGCGGCCGGCGCGCTGACCGGGGTAGCCACCGGCATCGCGGCCACGGGCGTGCTGCGCTACCTAAAGGCGTTGCCCGCGCCCCCGCGGGAGGAGGAGGCGAGATGAACCCTCGGAACCTACTAGCCGGCTATCGCGCCTGCGCGCAGCGGGAGGTGAGCACCCGCTACGTCGACGTGCTGGACGGCGTGCGCGCCCTGGCGATCTTTATCGTGGCGTGGTTCCATATTTGGCAGCAGTCCTGGCTCCGCGCCTACATCCACATCGAGAGCACGGGAAGGACCATCTTAAACGTCGAGCCCCTGGTGCGCACCGGCTACATCATGGTGGACGTGATGCTGCTCATCAGCGGCTTTTTGCTGTTTTTGCCCTACGCCCGGCGCATGGTGGAGGGCGGGCCCAAGCCCAGCGTAAAGGAATTCTACGTAAAGCGCGCGCTGCGCATCCTGCCCACCTACTACTTTAGCGTTTTTGTGGTGCTGATCGGCTTTGCGCTGCCGGGCCGGGGCTTTCGGATGGACGCGGTGCTGTGGAAGGATCTTTGGACCCATCTTACGTTTACCCACGTGTTCTTTTACGAAACCTACGTGGCCACCGAGCTCAACGTGGTGCTGTGGACGTTGGCCATCGAGGTGCAGTTCTACCTCATCTTTCCGCTGGTGGCCTGGGCGTTCAGCAAGCGCCCGCTGATCACCTGGGCGGCGCTCACCGCCGCGGGCCTGGCGTTCCGGCAATTTGTGGTGCTGCAGCAGGCGGACAGCACGCTGTACATCAACCAGCTCCCGGCCTTCTTGGACGTGTACGCGAACGGCATGCTGGCGGCCATCTGCTATGTGCACCTGGCCCGCGCCATAAAGCACGACAAGTGGACGCGCCTCGCGGGTACGGCGCTCTCGGTGATTGTGACGCTGGCGATTTGGCAGCTGGTGCTGATCCACAGCCGCTCCGGCACCTTCGAGATGATCCGCCGCAACCAGGCGAACTACCGCTTTTTGCTTAGCGTGTACGTGTGCGTGCTCATGCTGGCCGCTGCCCATGCGGGGGCCGGCTTGCGCTACCTGCTTTCCAACAAGGCGATGCGCTTTTTTGCGGCGATCTCGTTCCACTATTACATCTGGCATCAGTTTATCGCCGCCAAGATGCGCGGCGAGTGGCGCTTTCCGCCCTCGGTCTCGCCAACGCCCCACGAGGTGGGCGAGCGGCCCTGGCAATGGCTGTTTACCCTGTGCGCCTTTGTGTTTCCGCTCATCCTGTCCGCCATGCTCACCTACTGGTTTGAGCGGCCCATCACCCAGATGGGCCTGCAGGCTTGGAACCGGCGCAAAAGGCGCTTGATGCAAAAACAACAATCGAAGAGCGATGCGAATGGAGGGGTTCCTGCGTGAAAGATCCCAGAATGGTAAAGCTGGCCCACAACTTGATACACTACTCCTGTGACGTGCGGTCCGGCGAGCGGGTGCTGATTGAGTTGACCGGCGACAGCCTGCGCGACTTTGGCGCCGAGCTGGTGGCCCAGGTGTACGCCGCCGGGGGCCTGCCCTTTGTGGAGCTCACCGAACCGGCCATCCAGCGCGCGCTGATGATGGACTGCCAGGAAGATCAACTAGAGCGGATGGCCAAGTATGATGCCGCCCGCATGGGGGAGATGCAAGCCTACATCGGCGTGCGCGCCGGCGACAACGCCTACGAAACCGCCGACGTGCCCGCGGACAAGAAGCAGCTGTTTGCCAAGCTGTACAACCACCCGGTGCACACCCTGATCCGCGTGCCCAAGACCAAGTGGGTGGTGCTGCGCTACCCGGTGCCCGCCATGGCGCAGCAGGCGTGCATGCCCACCGAGGCCTTTGAGGAACACTACTTTAACGTGTGCAACCTGGACTACGCCAAGATGAGCGCCGCCATGGACGCGTTGGTGGAGCGCATGGAGCGCGCAGACCAGGTGCGCATCGTGGGCAAGGGCACCGACCTGCGCTTCTCGATCAAGGGGATGCCGGCCATCAAGTGCGACGGCAAGCTCAACATCCCCGACGGGGAGATCTTTTCCGCGCCGGTGCGGGACTCGGTCAGCGGCGCGCTGCAGTTCAATACCCCCAGCCTGTACCAGGGATCCACCTTCGAAAACCTGCGCCTCGTGTTCGAAAACGGCAAGATCGTGGAGGCCACCGCCAACGACACCGAGCGCCTCAACGCCGTGCTGGATACCGACGAGGGGGCGCGCTACGTGGGCGAATTTGCCATCGGCGTCAACCCGTACATCACCTCGGCCATCAAGGACACGCTGTTTGACGAGAAGATCGCCGGCTCCTTCCACTTTACGCCGGGCAGCTGCTACGACGAGTGCGACAACGGCAACCGATCGGCCATCCACTGGGATATGGTGTGCATCCAAACGCCCGAATATGGCGGGGGAGAGATGTACTTCGACGGCGAGCTGATCCGCAAAGACGGCCTGTTCGTGCCCGGCTATCTGCATTGCCTGAATCCCGATCAATTAAAGTGAAATATTTCACAAACTTTTCGAAAACTGCGCGCTTTGCTTGCAAAAAAACGGAATTTTGGGTATAATAGCACGGGTACGAAAGAATGAATGTGCTCGAGACGAATGGAGGAGAGATCATGGCGAAAGTAAAAGTTGGTATCAATGGCTTTGGCCGCATTGGCCGCTTGGTGTTCCGCGTCGCGTTCCAAGAAGGTTCCGCTGCGGATGTGGTGGCCATCAACGATCCGTTTATCGACCTGGACTACATGGTATACATGCTGCGCTACGACACCGTGCACGGCCAGTTCAAGGGCGATATCTCGGTGGATCACGCCAGCAGCTCGCTGATCGTAAACGGCAAAAAGGTGCGCGTGTTTGCCTGCATGAATCCCGATGAGATCGCCTGGAAGGATGCCGGCGCGGAGTACATCGCCGAGGCCACCGGCGTGTTTAACGACCATGCCGGCGCGTCGAGGCACTTTGTGGGCGGCGCGAAAAAGGTGATCCTTACCGCCCCCGGCAAGGACAAGGAGACCCCCATGTTCGTAATGGGCGTGAACCAAGAGAAGTATACCAAGGATATGACCGTGGTATCCAACGCCTCCTGCACCACCAACTGCCTGGCGCCCCTCGCCAAGGTGATCCACGACACCTACGGCATCACCGACGGCCTGATGACGACGGTACACTCCACCACCGCCACCCAAAAAACCGTAGACGGCCCCTCCAAGAAGGACTGGCGCGGCGGCCGCGGCGCGGCGTTCAACATCATCCCCTCCACCACCGGCGCGGCCAAGGCCGTGGGCGTGGTGATTCCCGAGCTCCAGGGCAAGCTGACCGGCATGGCGTTCCGCGTGCCCACCGCCGACGTGTCGGTGGTGGACCTCACGGTGCAGCTGGCCAAGCCCGCCACCATGGACGACATCAAGAAGACGATGAAGGCCGCTTCGGAGTCGCCGCGCTGGAAGGGCATCATCGGCTACACCGAGGACGCCGTGGTGTCCAGCGACTTCATCACCGATCCCCGAACCTCGGTGTTCGACGCCACCGCCGGCATCAGCCTGACCGACCGGTTTGTAAAGCTGATCGCCTGGTACGACAACGAGTGGGCCTACTCCTGCAAGGTGCTCGATTTGATCGTGTACATGGCGGGTGTGGACGCGAAGTAGCGGCTTGTACGATGGGTTAGTTTACTAAAGAAGCGCCTCTTTCCTTCGGGAGAGGGGCGCTTTTATGGTATCTGTTTTTAAACGCTGCTACGAT
>Ga0123353_10009490_pt1 | contig 13444 bp, 7 predicted proteins | sample TergutLab28metaG_3_FD_92763 | JGI IMG/M metagenome (GOLD analysis project Ga0123353, IMG submission 92763) | Labiotermes labralis P3 segment gut microbial communities from Petit-Saut dam, French Guiana - Lab288 P3 | ecosystem: Host-associated > Arthropoda: Insects > Digestive system > Gut ... | reverse complement strand
TCAACACAGCAGGCGCTGCTAAAGGTATCCTACGACTTCCACATCGCTGGCAACGGGTTGTACACAACGCTGGTGACAACATTGAAGGACAGTAAAATTTCGAAACATGTATCTATTTTGTATCAGTTGTAAATAAATAGTTGCCACTATTAAAGTTCCAACCTTTGTAACTTTGTAGGCAAGCATCAAACTCTGCAAATGTAACGGAGAAAAATCTATATCGGAAATTGTGTGTTTAAAATTTGGTGCGAATTGAAAAAAAAAAGTGTGTAAGAAATTGGTATTGGGACGACGAGTGAAAATTGTGGTGTTGGTGTGAAGGTGTTGCAGTATTATCAACGTGGACAATTTTTTTTGTGGCGCTGCGACCCACCGCGGGCTATGGCCTCATTCACGAGGTTTCTAGATCATGCACAACGACGCACCACAGTCGGTTAGACTCTTCTGGACGACTGATCTGTCCGTCGTAGAGACAACACGCAACACTCACAACAGACAAAAGTCTATGACCCCGGTGGGATTCGAACCCACGATCTCAGCAGGCGAGCGGCCGCAGAACCACGCCTTAGACCGCGCGGCCACTGGGACCGACTTAGTGTGGAAATGGAAGAGAACAGTTTCCAGAGAAGTTTAGTTAAGTAATCTGTGTTCTAAAGAACCTGGTACGCCACGGGCAGGGATTGGTAAGGACTGAACCACAACCCTGGTAGATAAATAAACAATTAGAGGGACATAAATTGATAGATACACAACTAGATTGATAGACAGATGAATAAATACATAAATATAGATAGGCAGACGGACAGATAGATAGATAGATACATACATAGATAGATAGATAGATACATAGATAGATAGATGGATGGATGGATGGATGGATGGATGGATGGGTGGGTGGATAGTTAAGAAGTGAATAAAGAAACAAAAGTATAAACTCCAAACATTCTGTGCACGTGTTATGATCAAATCAAGAAAGCTTGAAGAAAGGGACGAGCGAATTCGAGATAATTTTTTTGTTTTTATTTTGACTTCTTAAGGAAAACTGTTGAGTCTGCGTGTATCGTTGATGCGGGGATTGCGGCATGCTGAGGTCTTTGTTGAAATTTGACACCAAATATTAGGGTTATGGGCCTTAAATGATGCAAGAATTGTAGCAATATGGCATTCCTTTTAAATTTCAGTATTTACTGTAAAGTCGTCTCCTGAATGATGGTGTAAATGTAGGTTGCTCTCGACGAATCTTGCTTCTTTAAGTCGATAAATATTTCTGGTTTTTCAGCTGCCTAGTTGCAGTAGTAAATCGCCCTTCATTGGGCTGTCAGCCAGAACAAATTGTTTGAATATACATTCCTCCGATATACACTGATTAATTGTGTTCATGTTTTGTGTTTGGTGGCGACGTCATATTGAATTTTCCCTCTTTCACTATGTTTTTGTCTCCTGCTATTTCCATGTTCCAAACTGCACGACCGATCTCCAGCAAGAATGGCTTAACGCCACAGACACACTGAATAAATTCTCCTAGTATAGCTGGACTAATTCCACAAGGTCTCGAGTTTCAGGCGTAGGTAACGTTAGTGAACCTAGGCTGATGTCACAAGTAGAGAGAGTGCGCGATTTCGTGTGCGCGTAGATCAGTGTGTTGCTGCAGTCAGAGTGTTGGCGGTGCCATTATTGGTCTGATTACGTAGCAGCTACTATCACGTGACCGAGGAAGGATGGGCGTATGGTTTGTGATACTTGCGCTGAAACTTTTCATGAAAAATGATGGGGACTTTGTGTGTGTAATCGTGTAGAACGTGTTCATCTTTGTTTCTTCCTGTGGTTGTTGAGCGACTGTAACAAGACTGCATTCAAAATACTCCTTTCTTCCGAACTTCTGCAGCGATCAGTGTACACTTCCCTGAGTTTATTGACGACCCACCCGAATATAGGTCGTTTCAGAGAAAAAGAAAATGTTTTTCTGCCTTAGGATTTCCGTTGGGTAATGGGCGTTAGACAGTGGATCTATCGACACATAACTATGTCAGAAAATTTGTTTATTGCAATTTGAACTTGAACTAACATCTGAAGATAACTACTTTCGAGTTAGTAGTCGATTAATCTGAGTTTTGTTTACGGGCCGGGTTAGGTCAGTCGGTAAAACGACTCGCTACGGGCTGGACAGTCCGTGGATCGAATCCCGGTGAGGGCGAGATTTTCCGCACCCGTTCAGACCGACCCTGGGGCCTACCCAGCCCCCTATACAATGGGAACTGGGTCCTTCCCGGGGGTAAAGCGGCCGGAGCGAGGCGTTGACCACCCAACCGCATCTAGCGCCGAAGTTGAAGGAAGAGTAGAGCTATATATCTGCTCCCCCTCTGGGCCTTCTTGGCCTGTTCTAGGGTGAAATTAACCTTTTTGTTAAGGCTGTGGTATGAATAGAGTAAAGTCTCGAAATTCGTGAACCTTAATATTTGGGATTTTGACCTTTCGCGATCGTCTGTTTTAATACGATTTTTCGTCTTTCGTGACCTGTACCGACGAATCGTGTTGAGACAACATGTCTGACAAGTCTGCTGCCCACATTCTCCTGCAATTCATTATATCACTGTCAACTTCGTTAAGGTCTCTTTCTGCAAAAATAAGTTAAGTTGATTGCTTTTTTGCCCCTTAATTCCAGTGTATAATAAATATTCTGTGTATTCTAGGTAAAGGTTTTCTTCTCCCCGCCATGAATTTGGGCGAGTGGAGGTATAGCACAGAGTTTTCTTAACCTCTGCACTGGATGTAGGTTAGTGGTTAAATTCACAACCCAATTGCTTTACCCAGGAGAAGGAATCTCGTTACCGATTAGGTGGGTGGGTCCCAGAGGCAGTCTGAAGGTTTTGGCGAAAAAAAAAATGTTGCTGTTGCCGAGATTCGAACTTCGGAACGCCTCTCCCGTAGCTTAGTCGCTTACCGACTACACTGTACCTGATACATTCTTCTGGCTTTTGTGCTTATTTGGGTTATGTTGTATTTTTATTACTGGTATTTCGTACGTGCTGTGGGCCGGGTAGCTCAGTCGATATAGCAACTGACTACGGGTTGGACGGTCCGGGATCGAATCCCAGTGGGGACGAGATTTTCCGCCCGTCCAGACCGGCCCTAGGGCCCACCCAGCCTCCTGTAAAATGGGTACCGGGTCTTTCCCGATGGTAAAGTGCGACCGGGGCGTGCTGCTGACCACTCACCCCCTTCTAGTGCCGCGGTCATGGAACAATAGAGCTATACCTCTACCCACCCTCTGGGCCACACCGGGCCTGTAACGGGATCACTCTACCTCTACCATTTCGTATGTGCTGGCAACAAAAGTCGTTTCACAATTAAAGCCGACGACTGCGAGATTCATGACGGTTCAGTCGGTGCCATTTATCACGGATATCGATATATCGATATTAACTGCACCTGGTTTTCCATCCGGTGGTAATGGGCAGTAGAACTGTACTATACGTGTATTATTAATAATTATCGGGATGTGCTTTTAGAGCAGATTATTTATCATTCAGGTGTCCGTACTTTTTCCTTGTAGCCCAGAAGCTTGAGCGCCTTTAGCCTACTTTCCTACAATATGGAAAAGGATTGGCTGTATGTCGTCATGCTGTGTGATTATCCTCACCGTAAACTCTTGAACCACTTAAATTATTTTTGCGAAATTTGGTTTGAAAGTTATTGTAAGTGGGGATCACTCCAAAGTTATATCTGCTCGTTTCCTACAAGCAGTAGTGGCAATATGGGGACATGGCGATTTGTACAACCTTTTGGCTGTCCGCATGTAGCGAACTGTGTGAAATTTGGTACAAAGATAGTCGTTAGTGTCACACCTACGAATTCTATTTGAGTAATAGTGGGTATACAGTTACAAACATGGCGACACTGCGAACCTCTTGAATTTCTTTAACTTCTAAAGTAGGTAGAATCTTTCGGCGTACCCATGTAAAAATAATTCGCACAAAAATAAAGGAATGTAATGAAAGACTTAATAATAATAATAATAATAATAATAAGTGATTAAAAAAGAAGCCGAGAAGTTTCCAAAATATAAAGACCTTACAATAGAAATACAGCGCATGTGGAATGTAAAAACAAAGGTGATACCGGTAATAATAGGAGCGACTGGGGCTATTTCAAAGTCATTCAGAAAATACGTGAGCAACATACCAGGAAACCATGAAGTCAAGGAACTACAGAAAACAGCCATATTGGGCACTGCACACATATTTCGGAAAGTACTAATGTAAAAGTACAATAGATTCAACGCTGGAACTAACGATATAAGCACCATGATTAGTAACAACAGAATAGCTGCAACACTGTATTCCCTAGGGACATAGTTTGTCTCAGGAATACCCTGCATAAATGAAATTATGATGATGATGATGATGATTATCATGATGATAGTAATAATAATAGACACTGTGTGAGTTTCACTACGGACTCTTATACTACGGGGCAGGGATAGTTAAGGGCTGGACGGTCCGGGGATCGATCCCATTAGGGGGAGATTTTCCGCACCAATATAGGCCGGACCTGAGGCCTACTCAGCCTACTGTACGAGGGGTACCGGGGTTCTTATCCGGGTTAAAGCGGCCGGAGCTTAGCGTTGATCATCCACACCATCTAGCTCCGATGTGAAAGAAAGAGTAAAGCTCCACCTCTACTCCCCCCACCCGATGCCAATAGATAGAACTTATCTGTTATTCCTTTTTCACTTTCCGGTTTTTGCTATTTTGTATTCGAAGGATTTAAATTTTTAAATGAATTCGAATGACATGCCTCTTCCCTCTTCTTCCGGAGAGAGAATGTGGAGACAGAAGTCTTTCTCGTGCTCGACGTTTTGAACATTTTGTGAGTTCTGAAAGTTCCCTGGTTCACTTCAGAACACAGTTGGCTCTACTCTAAGTCCTGGAAAGTTTCCGACCCAGAGAAGTTAATAAAGAAGGGATAAAAGCAGATTCGATTGCTGCTCCGTACCTCCGCAAATCGTAACATATTACGTCGTAACTCTGCCTTTATTTGGCCTTGGTGGTGTTCTTCTTCACATACAAATTGGTTTTTTTTAACGTTGGGAAGATATCTCCGTCCTTGCCGCTTTCAACCCTCACTAAAGGGTCTGTTCATATTTCCTTGGGTAAAGAGAGAATTGAAAGGACGTCTCGTCATTTGCCACGTTAAATTTAATGTGAAAACTGACCAGAGACGCTTCTCTAGGGATCGAGCGTCGGTCATAAAAAGTGTTCTCGTGGCTAATGTGTTATAGAGAGATCGAGCATATTATTACACAGAGGTACTGACGAAAATTAATTTTACGATATATATGGTACGTATAATCTTAGCAACTGACCAACTTAATGCACAAATTCTTGTTTTATAATAAGTTTATTATATCCCTCTACATGTTTCGAGCACTGTTGTGCTCATCATCAGGACGTTAAATTGTATTATACAGCATCTGGAATCGTTACACTCTGTAGGTGGCCGACAGTGTGTGACGATACCCGATGTACTGTGATAACGCTGTTTAGGTTCCTGTTCTTCTGGGATGTGACAATGCGTCACCGGATGAACGGATCGCGACTTTTCGGGACAAAGGCGGGTCCTCATCGTTAAGGAGTCGATACGTCCTAGAAGAATCACGTCCAAGGATGATTCTTGTTGAAACGTTTTCATCCACGAAGATGTCACTGCATTGCCTCGAAACGTCGACGGCCTATTACGGAGTGACGGATCAACGTAAACCAGAAGAACAAAATCCTCGCCTGATTTGCGGCAAAAACATCATGGCTTTACTTTGTCAAAACACGTTTTTATTCATGGCCGATGTGCTTAATGTTCACATCGTTCTTCAAGTTGTTGATTGACACAGTGCTTACAGTTTGTATTGGCAACAGATACAGGGTGTTTTCTTACAGTTTTAATTGGCAACAGATACAGGGTGTTTTGCTTAGAGTTAGAATTGGCAACAGATACAGGTTGTTTTGCTTACGGTTTGTATTGGCAACAGATACAGGGTGTTCTGCTTACAGTTTGAATTGACAACAGATACAGGTTGTTCTGCTTACAGTTTTTATCGGCAACACATACAGGCTGTTTTGCTCACAGTTTTTATTGGCAACAGATACAGAGTGTTCTGCTTACAGTTTGTATTGGCCATAGGTACAGGGTGTTTTGCTTACAGTTTGTATTGGCAACAGATACAGGGTGTTTTTCTTACAGTTTTAATTGGCAACAGATACAGGGTGTCTTCTTTGTTGAATTACATAGCACTACGTACGGTGCTTACAGTTTGTATTGGCAACACATAGGGTTGTTTTCTGTGTTTATTTATACAGCACTAGATACGGTGCTTACAGTTTGTATTGGCAACAGATACAGGGTTTTTTCTATTTTGATCTACACTGTACTATGTACAGTGTTTACAATTTGTATTGGCAACAGATACAGGATATTTTCTATGTTGATTTACATAGCACTAGGTACGGTGCTTACAGTTTGTATTGGCAACAGATACAGAGTGTTTTGCCTACAGTTTGTATTGGCAACAGGTACATGATGTTTTGCTTACAGTTTGTATTGGCAACAGGTACAGGGTGTTCTGCTTACAGTTTGTATTGGCAACAGATACGTGGTGTTTTGCTTACTGTTTGTATTGGCAACATATAGAATGTTTTGCTTACAATTTGTATTGGCAACAGATACAGAGTGTTTTGCCTACAGTTTGTATTGGCAACAGGTACAAGGTGTTCTGCTTACAGTTTTTATTGGCAACAGATACATGGTGTTTTGCTTACAGTTTGTATTGGCAACAGGTACAGGGTGTTATGGTTACAGTTTGTATTGGCAACAGGTACAGGGTGTTCTGCTTACAGTTTGTATTGGCAACAGATACGTGGTGTTCTGCTTACAGTTTGTATTGGCAACATATAGAATGTTTTGCTTACAATTTGTATTGGCAACAGATACAGGGTGTTTTCTGTGTTGATTTACATAGCACTACGTACGGTGCTTACAGTTTGTATTGGCAACAGATACAGAGTGTTTTCTGAACGGCGCAGCCGCGAAAAGAAATTCTGCCTTACCGGTCTGCAGATCAGTCAGCCCTTCCAGCCGAGCGCAGACTCCTGCGGAAAAGTCCGACCTTATGTCCGTGTATATGTAATTTATAGACAGGCACCGCTTCAGCCTTGCTTATTCCATTAAGCAGACCAAAATGGTCTTCACTGTGTAGCCATTGTTCTCATAACTGTTTATCACTAACATCTTGTAATTATAATTACTGAAGCTGTAGTAATGTAAACAATACTACTTTCATAAAAAAAAGGTAAAGTGCACCCTTTTGCAGGCACTGAGGCTCTGTACAGGACCTACGGCCCATAGGGGGAATAGAGCTATAGCTCTACTCTTTCTTGACCACGACACTAGAAGGGGTGAGGGGTCAGCGTCACGCCCCGGCCGCTCTTTACCCCCGGGCAAGACCCGGTACCCATTCTACAGGAGGCTGCGTAGGCCCCAGGGCCTGTCCGGACGGGTGCGGAAAATCTCGCCTCCACCGGGATTCGATCCCCGGACCGTCCAGCCCGTAGCCAGTCGCTGTACCGACTGAGCTATCGCGGTCCACACTACTTTCATAACCATTTATTGTTTATATTTTTGGCTCCTCTCAACTTGTCATAGTGTAGTGTTAAGCATACGTGTAGATGATTTTAGCAACAAAGCGCTGAATTTTATCCACGTAGTGCATTTTGAATGGGGGCACGCGGTGACGCAGTTGGTCGAGGCACTGCGCTGCAAGCCGGAAGGTCGCGGGTTCGATTCCCGATTGTTTCTTTGGAGTATTTTATTGACTTAACCCTTCCGGCCGCACTATGGCCACGGGGTGGACTCAGCCTCTTAACAGGAATGAGTACCAGGGATGTGTTCTGCGGGTAAAGGCGGCCAGTGCTTAGGACTGACAACCTTAGCACCTTCATGTGCCGATTTTCTGGATGTATGAGAAGTACGACCTTCTGGAACCCTTAGGTTTGTACAGTGATTGCTGTACTTTCCTTTACCTAGAGTAAACTGGATGATCCTCATGTTTTTTGAAATCAGTACCGGTTGTATCCCTGTGCAGGGTTCACCTGCTGGCCTTTGTGATGAATGTCTGCTGTTTTCTTGTAAGGAAGGGGCTGAATTTTATATAGCTTAATCACTGGTTTTTTTTCCAATTTTGCACATAATATTGTTAAATACATATATTTATTACCAGTTATCTGCTACATGTTTTGGTGTTGTTACATCATCTTAAGGGAGACTACTGCGTTACTTGCTCAAAAACTATAAGCTCTCTGCAATGTTGCGACATTGCAAAGAGCATGTAGTGTGTGTGGGAGAAAAAAAAAGCCCAGTGGTCTCCCTGAAAATGGTTGAATAAACACCAAAACACGTACGAGGGAACTGGTGATAAATATATATATTTAACATATTATGTGCATTTAGTTGGAGTAAAAATGAGTGATTGGCTGAAAGAATGCACGGAGTGGAGCTGCGAAATTTATGTAGTTTAGTTTCAGTTTTTAGGGGGTTAACAACGTTTTCTATCTCGTATCATCAATTGACCTGGTAATTACTGCTTAATGTACTTGTGAGGTCGACGCAAGACCCATCAAAGGCCCAGTTCAAGAGAACCTACCGGTATTTGCCTGCAGGGACGGAGGAAAAGAAGCAACATTGCTAACCGTTCGACTGCAACGGTCGACAGTCGGTAAAGTATCGATTCGTGTTTCGATATAACGTTTGTTCACTTTGAACATAGACTGTGCACGCCTAGGGAATATGCCTCAAGAATAAGCCTGTCGTTTGTCCGGAAAAGTGACACAAAGCGAAAACATCAGACACCCCGGCACTTGTTTCTAGCAAAATTAATTGAATTGTCAGTGAACGAGCAGGAATGTCCTGCTTTTTATGTGGCTGTGATTGGACGACAGCAGAGGCATGCTCGTAGAACAGTGATTGATCCTATTTGGTGTCTTTTTTGTGCATGTTCTATTGTTTGACTGACTGACTGCGTATTTGGTCTGTGTTTGCCTTCCTCTTGCTATCAATTTTCCGTTCCCTTGCGAGTGATTCTTGTGGTCCGGGTAGCGTAGTCGGTATAGCGACTGACTACGGGCTGGAAGGTCCGGGGATCGAATCCCGGTGGGGGGCGAGATTTTCCGCCCGTGCAGACCGGCCCTGGGGCCCACCCAGCCTCCTGTACAATGAGTACCGGGTCTTTCCCGGGGGTAAAGTGCGGCTGGGGCGTGCTGCTGACCACTCACCCCCTTCTAGTGCCGTGATCAAGAAAGAGTAGAGCTATACATTTACTCCTCCTATGGGCCGTACGGTCTGTACAGAGTCTCAGTGCTTGTACAAGGGTGAACCTTACCTTACCTTACCTTACAGCAACTGGTTACGTGAACACGCACGTCAGACGTACACTGCTTCTCTTTATATCGTGTTTCCTTGGCGGCACAGATCCGGCAACAACAACAAATGAGCCTTAGCCTCAGTTGCTGTGACTGTGGCTAATGACTAGCCGATCGTCATAAATGCAAGAACGCTTGGCAGCTTTAAAATGCTCCCGAAATCACTTTATTTCTGAGAAATTCGAAACAGCGCATCGTTTCAGCAACATTTTCTTCAAAACAGTCCCCTTGTGCAACTATACACATCTGCCAGTGACTGTAAAGGTGTTGGAAACATTCCTGGAAGCCATTTTGTGAAAGTCTTTTCAGCTTTTCCGTCGCATTCTTAATTATGTCAGTAGCATTACACAAGCATCCTCCCTTCAGTACTGATTTCAGTTGAGGGAACAGCTACAAATCAGCTGCAGCCAGTATAGGACAGTATGGCGGATGCTCCACTGTTGTCACATTATTCTTTGCGAAGAAATCTTTGACCGAAACTGACCGGTTTCTCCTTCACAACAATTGTTGTGAAGGAGAAGCAAACTGTTGGTTTTCCATTTTTCGGAGTGTTTCCTTCTGACTGCATCCCTAAGGCGACGAAGGATGTCAGTGTATATTTATTTATTCACAGTAGCAATTCCTGCAAATTATACTAGCTAATTCCTTTAAATTATATCAGAGAATTCATGGAACATTTGGTAGCTACTTTGTAGAATGCTAATCTGCCCTGAACATACACTGAATTGAACTTTGAAGCATTCCAGCAAATAAGCATTGGTGTTGTGGTTGGTCTAATTTGAATCGAATACTTTGCTTTGTTTATGTCTAACTTCCGCTGACACAATGTTGCGTGCGCCCGGAGTTTCGAGTACATTCGTTCGACAACAGTTATCGGTTAAAGTGGGCCGATATGGAGCAATGTTAATATTCCGTTACATAATTCAGGAGAATAATTTTCGGACAGACAGGCCTCCTTATTAATCATTCCCTTTGGCACTGACAAATACATTTGGATTTGCTTTGAAATTCCTGTCCTCAGCTGTCTCGTATGAAGTTAAACGGATATGAGTAGATTTGAAAATCCCCCGCAAAATGTCTGTATTCACTATTACATTACCAATTCTAATATAACTCCATTAACCAGTTAATCAATGTCCATCAAATATTGACACTGTGTAGGGCTAGTGTGCAATACTTCCCGGGGTATTAATACGTTGTCTTTCAGTACATAGCCTAACAGGCCATGCAGCGAAATCCACGGCGAATACTCGTATTCATACAAAACACAATGACGTAGTCTCACACACACGCGCGCGCGCGCGCGCACGCACGCCCACACACACAGCTCCAAGCGCCCGCGCACTCCCACACACACAAGCCCACAACCCCCAACAAACACACACACATTCTCACACACTGCTGTTGCCTATGTAACTTCTGCTGGTCACTGAACATCCTGCTACAGCTGTTGAACAGTGCTGAACACGTATCGAACAAGGCACGTTCAGCAGCAGAGCGCGTAGCCCTACTTTGCTATAAGGATGGAGCTCGCGTGATTTCCAACCGGACGACACTCTGAGTCCCTTTGATTTCTCCCAGTACGTATTGGCAAATGGCAGATGTACGCTGTAATATTGGCCTGATAATAACTTTCATACCTCTCACTTAACTGCGTTAGTCATTGTAGCATTTTAGGCTAAATGGGCAAAATTGCCCGGTGTTGTGACGTGTCCTCTTACTTTAATCGATATCCCGAATTCGCCAGGATCGATCCATGTCTGTAGAAATGTTAATCTCATTGCTGAACAGGTACGTAATTTTTTGGCGTGCCGCTTAATTGCATACGATTACACAATTTTCGTCCACAAAAAGAACTTCGAAACATCCATACTTCGTATTACATTGAATTGCCCAAAATGCCTACCGATCGGAAGAACAAGTCACTAGCACAACTGGCTCACTTACAGAAGAGCAGACACTAGCAAAACTGACTGACATATACAGAAGCAAGGCACTAACACAGCTAGTTCACTTACAGAAGCAGACACTAACAGAACTGACTCACATGTACAAAGTAAGGCACTAACACAACTGGCTCACATGTACAGAAACAAGGCACTAACAGAACTGGCTCACATATACAAAACAAGGCACTAACACAATTGGCTCACATATACAGAAGCAAGGCACTAACACAACTAGTTCACTTGCAGAAGAGCAGGCACTAACAGAACTGGCTCACACATACAAAACAAGGCACTAACACAACTGGCTCATGTATATGTAGAAGCACGGCACTACACGTAACACAACTAGTTCACTTAAAGAAGAACAGACACTAACACAACTGGCTCACATGAACAGAAACAAGGCACTAAAAGAAACAAGGCACTAACACAACTGGCTCACATATACAAAAAAATGCACTAACACAATTGGCTCACATATACAGAAGCAAGGCACTAACACAACTAGTTCACTTACAGCAGAGTAGGCACTAACAGAACTGAGTGACATATACAGAAGCAAGGCACTAACACAACTAATTCAGTTACAGAAGAAAAGGCACTAACACAACTGGCTTACATGAACAGAAACAAGACACTAACAGAAACAATGCACTGACACAACTGGCTCACATATACAAAGCAAGGCACTAACACAACTGGCTCACATGTACAGAAACAATGCACTGACACAACTGGCTCACATATACAAAGCAAGGCACTAACACAACTAATTCAGTTACAGAAGAAAAAGCACTAACAGAAACAATGCACTAACACAACTGGCTCACATATACAAAACAAGGCACTAACACAACTGGCTCACATGTACAGAAACAAGACACTAACACAGAAAGCTCATTATTTCGAACTTTTGTATCATACGCAACGTGTTGTCTCGGAAAGCCTCGCACTAAATGTATGACACACGAGACCATAAATTGGATAGTAAATATAAGAAGTAGTTCCGAGTAGACCTCGTATAGCCTGTTATCCTATTGTAAGTATTTATTGTCCTGCACCTGTATTATTATTATTATTATTATTGTTGTTGTTGTTTTCGTTTGTTATGGAATGAACTTACAATCAAAATACCGTTGCCGTTACATAAAATCTGTCGGATATAACCTCAAATGCCATACACAGTGTAAAATATAGGAATGTTTATGCTGTGCCATCTTGCAATAGATCATTGTCTATTGCAATCAAACTGAAAAGAAAGGAACATTCCTCACGGCTACCTTGATGTCATTTCACATTACATAATAATATTTCTCCAACAAAACTTCCATATTTTCCCAGCATTCCTTCTAGATATCATATCAGAACGCTCTAGACACTGATTGTAGTGTCACTCTCGCCTCACGATCTGGCGTGTCCGTCATTTTGTTGCTATTTGTTTTTATGAAATTGTAACTTGCGGCGTTAAGATGACCTTCAATCTTATTATTTCTATATTTCGTGAAAATCTGTCAACTCTTGAAAGAAATGGAATGAGCACACACAAAAACTCTATTTTCTACTCCATGTATCTAAACTAACTAATTAACTATCTCCATGGAGTAGAGTTCTGCTTGAGATGTTAATTCAACATCTGGTAAAGAATTTCCCCGCATTTAATGGAAGCCAAATGTTTATTAACGCATTAACAAGAGACCGTTACATGACCGTATCTTGAGCCAGATAAATCCAGTCCATGCCCCATCTCACTTCTTGAAGGTCCATTTTAATATTATCCAACCATCTACGCTTAGGTCTTCCAAATGGCCTGTTTCGTGTTTCCCCCACCAAAACCTTGTATGAAACTCTCCTTTCCCACATGCGTGCCACATGCCTCGCTCATCATATTCTTTTTAAATTATTATTATTATTTAGCAGGCTGTACAATATTTCCACATCCTCCTGTGCCCATTTGACAATTATATTATCTTCTTCCTCCAGTTGCCTCTGTCATTCCAGTCTTCTTCCATTAATCTCTTTTCTCCCATC
>Ga0123353_10009487_pt1 | contig 13445 bp, 7 predicted proteins | sample TergutLab28metaG_3_FD_92763 | JGI IMG/M metagenome (GOLD analysis project Ga0123353, IMG submission 92763) | Labiotermes labralis P3 segment gut microbial communities from Petit-Saut dam, French Guiana - Lab288 P3 | ecosystem: Host-associated > Arthropoda: Insects > Digestive system > Gut ... | reverse complement strand
AAGAAAAAAACAAATATACTTGGCGAAAATGGAGCAAAATAGCAATGAATGTAGCAATGGTAGCAAATCTTCTTACTATTATGGGCGCTTTACAAAGGTATATATTTGGACCTGTTTATAATATTAGATTTTCTTTTCTATCATTTGAATTAAATTCACTTATAAGTTTTTTTATTGTATATCTTTTTCCCATAATGCTTTTAAATCACTTGTTGATATGGCGAAACAACAAATATAAAAAGTTAATCGAAAAATATCCTTACAAGGATGGAATGTTGTGGGTTGAATATTTTATTGCATCATTAGTTGTTCCTGTTGTTTTGTTGTTTGGCGTAGCATTTAAAATCATACCTTGAATTTTGTTTACGGATTCTGAATAATTGAAAAAGTGAAGCAAGAAAGCAAAATCTAAACCTTTCAGTCCAAATTGCGTTTAAAGCATAATCAAGTATAACCCCCACCTTTCTTCAAAATCGCCCAAATCACTATTGGAGCCCCAATTATCCCTGTAACCGCATTAATTGGTAATGCGCCATCGAAACCGGGTAATCGAGCTATTAAATTACACAGCAGAGCAAGCGCTGCTCCGGAAAGCATAACGGCAGGAACAAGAATACGTTGATTTGAAGTGTGTAATATCCCTTTTGTAATATGAGGCACAGCTAATCCTAAAAATGCTACAGGTCCGCAAAAGGCTGTTATTACGGCAGTTAAAAATCCTGTGATTAGCAATATAAAAAAACGTGATTTTTTAACGTTAACACCAAGATTTTTTGCATAATTTTCACCTAAAGACAATATATTCAGTGGTTTAATCAATAAAAAAGAACAAATAAGTCCTATTAATACAGAAGGACAAAAAATCTGCATTTTATTCCATGAAACAGAAGAAAAACTGCCTAAACCCCAAATTACAAAGGAGTGAACATCCTCTTTCATACCATAAAATTTAAGAATACTAATCAGAGATGCAGCGATATAACCAATCATAATTCCGGCAATAAGCAATGTTACATTATTTTTCAGACGACGGGACAAAAACAACAAGACAAAAAGTACAGCCATCGCGCCGCTCATTGCAGCAACTGTAACAGTAAGATATCCAAAAATTCCAAGACTGCTTAACGCGATACCTCCAATACTGCCTGCCATCAATATTAACGCCACTCCCAATCCTGCGCCAGAACTGACGCCAAGTATTGAAGGGTCGGCGAGCGGGTTTCTGAATAGAGTTTGCATTTGTAATCCGCTTACCGCCAAACCGGCGCCTGCAAGTACTGCTGTTAATGCTTGCGGTAAACGACTTTTATTGATTATGATTGCCCAACTTTCAGGATTCGATTCTTTGCCAAATAATATTTCTACAACATTTTGAAATGGAATATAGATAGTACCAATTGCTATATTCATCAAAAACAGGATGATAGCGACTATGAAGGTTATTATGATGGTTAATCGGATAGACATAAGTTCAAAGTTTCGGGTTCAAAGTTTCGGGTTCAAAGTTTTGGGTTCAAAGTTAATCATTTAAAATATTAAAAAACACAGGATTATGATCAAGGAAAAGGTGTGGATGAAATGCTTTTGCAAAGTCTTTCAAAATTGTTTGCGGTTCCATCCATCCCCATTCATAATAGCCTGAGTTATATGTATTTGAATAAATAATACGTTTTTCTTTAAAAGCTTTAAATTCAGCGTATCGCTCATCCATCAATTTAAAATCCTGATAAGTGAAATTACTTGGGTAATTAATGGTAAACAGCCAAAAATCACAATTTTGCGAATCAAAAAGCACTTTTTCGAAATCTAATGCTAATGAGCCTGTACCTTTTGTATCCGAATAATGATATGAAGCGCCCGAATCGCGAAACAAAGACGCCATATAACTATCTCCGGCAGGCAAAAACCATATATCCTGATAAAGTGTTCCTGATATTACAGAAGGCTTTTGAGTTATTTCCGATAAGATGAGTTTTGTTTCATTATAAGATTTTTCGGCATCTTTAAAAATCTTAATCGCTTGTTGTTCAAGATTAAAGAAAGCGCTGAAAAATACAATCCATTCTACTCTTCCCAAAGGTACGGCTTCCATATAGCCTGCGTCGTGAACAGTAATAAAACCTGCATCGTGCAAACGGTCGTATTGATTGTCTTTAAACGGAGAAACAAAAATAAACTGCGGTTGCAATAATAACAGCGTTTCAATGTCAGGTTCAGCTGCACGACCTACATTTTTGACTGCTCCTGATGAGATTTTATTTTTTATTGTTTGATTTGAGATGTATTCTGGTTCTGCAACGCTTTGCAGGGTTTCGAGTACGCCTAATTTTTCTGCCATAATAACCTGAGAAGATGAAAATGCCGACCAGTTTTTGACCGGAGCGTTTATCACAGAGAATCCGGAAATGTTTTTTCTCCCGGAATTATTGATAATGAATAAATCAGAAGGTAAATTTACATCAAAAGGATTAAATACTTCCACAATTTTATCCTGCCCATAATAATATACTTTAAAACCTTGTGAATAAACGGGTTGATATATTGAATCAACTTCTCCGAATAATTGAAATAGATTCTCTTTTGTTTGCTTTCCACCTGAAAAACAGGAAAAAAGAGTGGTTGAAGCGAAAAAAAGAAGTATAAGAAATTTCATAAATCAATCAATCAATTAATCAATTAATCAATCAATCAATTAATTGAAACAAGTCCATTCCTTTTAAGTAAAGGCATCATATCAGGCTCGTGCCCTCTGAATTTGACATATAAATCCATAGGATGTTCTGTACCGCCTTTTGATAAAATGTTGTTTCTGAAATTTTCAGCAGTTTTTTTATCAAAAATTCCATTTTGCTTAAACAGGTCAAATGCGTCAGCATCAAGCACTTCTGCCCATTTATAACTATAATATCCGGTTGCGTATACTCCTCCGTTTGCAAAAATATGGTTAAAAGCAGCGCTCATACAGATTCCGTCAATATTTGGAAATATTTCAGTTTTTTCCATTGCGTTTCTCTCAAAAGATTCAATGTTTCCGGTATATTCTGAAGTAATTGTGTGCCAAGCCATATCTAAAATACCAAAACTCAATTGACGTACAGAAGCAATACCGCTTTGGAAATTTTTAGCGTCAATAATTTTTTGTATCAATTCATCGGAAATAGGTTCAAGTGTTTCGTGGTGAATAGCAACTTCCTGCAACCACTCTTTTTCAACAGCCCAATTTTCCATAATTTGCGAAGGCAACTCTACAAAATCACGATAAACATTAGTCCCTGCAAGGCTTTGATATGTAACATTGCTCATCATACCATGCAAAGCGTGTCCAAATTCGTGTAAAAAAGTACCTACTTCTGAATGAGTCAGTAATGCCGGATTTCCATCAACAGGAGCCGTGAAATTACAAACAAGCGATATTTGAGGACGTATATTTTTCTTATTAATTATTTGCTGTTCGCGATAAACCGTCATCCAAGCGCCCTGACGTTTTGAACTGCGCGGATGAAAATCAAGATATAAAACTGATAGAAATGAGCCATTTTCATCAAAAACTTCGTAAGCTTTAACATCCGGATGATAAACCTGAATGTTTGGATTGAGTTTATATGTTAAGCCCCATAATTTATTTGTAAGCCCAAAAACGCCATTAATAACCCGTTCTAATTCAAAATATGGCTTAATTATTTCGTCTGTAAGGTTGAATTTTGATTCTCTTAATTTTTCGGAATAATAACTAAAATCCCATCTTTGAATTTTATCTTTAAATCCCAATGATTTAGCAAATTCTTCTATTTCATTGAGTTCAGCCTTAGCAAAAGGCAAAGAGGCTTCAAGTAAGTCATCAAGAAAAGTGTTTACTTTTTCAGTTGATAACGCCATTCTCTCTTCAAGCACATAATCGGAAAACATCTCATATCCTAACAATTGAGCCATTTCAAGACGAAGCGCTGTTAATTTCATTATATTCTCCTTATTGTCAAGTTCATCATTATTATTACTTTTTGAAGAGAAGGCTTTGAATAATTCTTCACGTAACTTCCTGTTATCGGCATATTTCATAAATGCTGTATAACTTGGGGCATGTAAGGTAAACACCCATCCTTCAAGGTTTTCATTTCTTGCAACTTCAGCAGCTGCATCGCAGGCAAATGCCGGTATCCCTGCCATATTTTCAGGATTGGTAATATGCAGTTTATATTTAATATTCTCATCTAAAACATTTCTGCCAAAATCAATTGAAATTTGGGCATGTTGGGAAGTAACTTCGCGATATCTTGATTTGGTTTCGCTGTCTAAAAGAGCTCCGCTGCGTATAAAATTTTTATAATAATTTTCGAGTAATTTTTTTTGTTCAGACGTGAGATTTTTTACTTCTTTTGTTTCAAATACCTGTTCATAAACTTTTTTGACGCGTTCAAAAAGGGCTTCATTTAGATAAATATCATTTGAATAGTCGGATAATAATGGCGACATTTCACGCGCTACAGTTTGAATAGTTTCATTTGTTTCGGCATTCATGAGATTGAAAAAGATACTGCTGATTCTCTCAATATTCATTCCTGCATTTTCAAGCGCCACAATAGTATTTTCAAAAGTGGGCGCTTTTTTATTGTTGGCAATTGCATTAATTTCTTCTCTCCCTTTTTCCATTAAAATCATAAATGCAGGCTGAAAATGTTCAGGTTTAATTTCATTAAATGGAACTGTTTGATGTAGAGTGTTAAAATTTTTTAACAAAGGATTGCTTGTTTCCATATTATCTTGATTATTACATGAATATAAAATACTCATCAACAAGAAAACTGTTAATAATTGTTTGGTTTGCATTATGTTTTTATTTATTGTTTATTTTAATGATAATTTTCTCTGCTTCTTTATCATAATTCACTTCAATGATACCGCCTTCATTTACAGATGCCTGAATAAGAACTTCAGCCATTTCGTCTTCAAGATATTTTTGGATAGCTCGTTTCAAAGGGCGCGCTCCAAATTGGATGTCATAACCTTTTGAAACGATAAAATCTTTTGCTTCATCAGAAAGTACCAATTTATATCCCAAAGTTTCAACTCTTTGATATAGGCTTTCTAATTCTATATCAATTATTTTGTAGATATCGTCTTTATCAAGGCTATTGAAAATAACGGCGTCATCAATTCTATTTAAAAATTCAGGTGAAAAGGTCTTTTTCATTGCTTTTTCAATCACGCCTTTAGCAAATTCTCTGTCGCTTTTTTTGTTGTCGTTAGGGGTAAATCCAATTCCACGTCCGAAATCTTTCAACTCGCGGCTTCCTGCATTTGAGGTCATAATAACAATTGTATTCTTGAAATCTACTCGTCGTCCTAAACTGTCTGTCAATCTACCTTCATCCATCACCTGAAGCAAAATATTGAATACATCTGAATGTGCTTTTTCAATTTCATCAAGCAAAACCACTGAATATGGGCGTCTGCGCACTTTTTCGGTTAATTGTCCGCCTTCTTCGTAGCCAACATATCCGGGAGGCGCTCCTATTAATCGGGATACGCTGTATTTTTCCATATATTCGCTCATATCAATCCGAATTAAAGCGTCTGTTGTATCAAACAGAAATTGAGCAAGTATTTTCGCTAAGTGTGTTTTTCCAACTCCTGTTGGACCTAAGAAAATAAATGTTCCGATTGGACGGTTCGGGTCTTTCAAGCCGGCGCGGTTTCTTTGAATTGATTTTACTACTTTTTGGATTGCTTCTTCCTGGCCAATAACTTTTCCTTTTAAGGCGTCTCCCATTTGCAATAACTTGTTTCCTTCTGCCTGTGCTACCCGCTGAACCGGTATTCCTGTCATCATGGCTACTACTTCGGCAATTTTCTCTTCGTCAACTACTTCGCGATGTTTTTGCTGTTCTTCATCCCATTTGTGTTTTGTCTTATCAAGTTCGTCCATTAATATTTTTTCTTTATCGCGAAAACTTGCAGCCAATTCAAAATTTTGGTCTTTAACGGCTCTGACTTTGTTTTCTTTAATACCTTCTATTTCTTTTTCAATATCAAGAATGGTATCAGGAACAACAATGTTGGAAATATGAACTCTTGAACCTGCTTCATCCATTGCGTCAATTGCTTTATCGGGCAAACGGCGGTCGCTGACATATCTTTCTGTAAGTTTAACGCACGCTTTTATTGCGTCAGAAGTATAAACAACGTTGTGATGGTCTTCGTATTTTCCTTTTATATTTGAAAGGATTTCTATTGTTTCATCAATTGTAGTCGGATCAACCATTATTTTTTGAAAACGTCTTTCCAAAGCGCCATCTTTTTCGATGTGTTGCCTGTATTCGTCGAGGGTTGTGGCTCCAATACATTGAATTTCGCCTCTTGAAAGGGCAGGTTTCAGCATATTTGCAGCGTCAAGCGATCCTGAAGCTCCTCCGGCGCCAACTATTGTATGTATCTCATCTATAAAGAGAATTATGCCCGGATTTTTTGCTAATTCGTTAAGAATTGCTTTTATTCTTTCTTCAAACTGTCCGCGATATTTTGTACCGGCAACAACTGAAGCCAAATCGAGGGTTATCACTTTTTTGTTGAATAGAACGCGTGATACTTTTTTCTCTGTAATTCTGAGTGCAAGTCCTTCTGCAATTGCTGATTTTCCTACTCCCGGCTCGCCTATAAGAATTGGATTATTCTTTTTTCGTCTGCTTAATATTTGCGCTAAACGCTCAATTTCACGTTCGCGACCTACAATTGGGTCTAATTTTCCTTCTTCGGCGGCTTTTGTAATATCAAATCCGAAATTATCAAGCACCGGAGTTTCGCTTGTAGGTTTACCTCCATGCGTTTTTTGCGTTTCGGTACCACTCGATGAACCAAAAGGATTATCATCATTGTCATCATCAGGTACTTCCTGCTTGGTTAAAGAGGTTGGTTGTGTTAATAATTGTTTGATTTTATCGTAATTTACGTTGTATTTATTCATAATAGATGAAATTGTTCCGTTATTATCTCTTAAAAGCGCTAATAATAAATGCGTTGACGAAATTTCTTTGTTGTTTAATGCACGCGCTTCCAAATGTACTAATTTTAAAGCCTGTTCCGTTGTTTTTAATAATGATAATTTGTTTACCTTATCAGCAGCGGGCATTATTAATTTTTCTTCTATGCTTTCGCGGATGTGATCTAAATTAACATTCAATTGTTCAAGAAGTATAATCGTTTCGCTTTCCGATTGTCTTAAAAGCCCCAACATTAAATGTTCGGGCGCTAAAAAATTATTCCCAAGCCGAAGCGCTTCTTCACGACTTAATGAAATAACATCTTTTACTCTTGACGATAAATTAAAATCCATCAACACAATTTATTGTAAATAAGATTATTATTGTAAATAAAAAATCTATTGAACATAAAAAATTCGCGGCAAAAATAATAAAAAAAACAATATAATGATTTTTTTAAACTAAATTATCTTCTAAAACTTTTAAAATCTTTGAATATTCAACCGGAACTTCGATGATTGAATTACATATATTTTTATGACTAAACTGTTTTATATCTGAAACTATGAACACTAAAGGTAAATTAGCATGTACATTGATAATATGACTGACTAATTCGGTTTTTTCATTTTCAAATAATGCGCCATTTGCAACAACTAAGTCAATATTGTCAGTTTGAACGAGGTGATTAGCCCATTCTTCCAAATTTTTGGCATTGATGATTTTTGCGCCTGTAGCGGATAATAATTTTTCATAATATTTCATTTTCAACAGTATCGGCTCGACTATTAATATAGTTTTTTTAGAATAAGGCTTTTCTGATGTTAATTCTTTGATGTGCGAATTATAAAAAATATGTTCATCATCTTTACTAACAGGCAAATATGATATATTAAAATAGAATTTAGCTCCTTTTCCTTCGGTTGATTCTACCCACATATCGCCGCCTTTCATTTGAACGAGACTTCTTGAAATAGTTAATCCAAGTCCTGTTCCGCCATATTGACGGTTATTGCCAAGTTCTGCCTGTCTGAAACGTTCAAAAATAATATTTTTTTGACTTTCAGGTAATCCGATGCCGGTATCTTCTACAATAAATTCAAGCATATCGGGAGCAGACTGATAATAGGCTAAAAGGATATGCCCATTGTCTGTAAATTTGACTGCATTTCCAATAAGATTTGTTATAATCTGACGGAGACGCACTACATCAACGTATATAAGACAATCTTTTATAAATCTGCTTTCATCAAGTTTCATTTCGATGTGTCCCTTGTTTTTAGATTTAAGAAATGCTTCAAAGAAAAAACGCATCTCTTTAACTAATTCGTTTAAGTGTACAGGGATGGGATTAATATTCAACAGTTTGGCTTCAATTTTTGATACGTCTATTATGTCGTCAATAATTTTAGTTAATTGAGCGCTGTTATTGTTTATAATTTCTATAAATTCACGTTTTTCTGCTAATGAATGTTTATCGGAATCAATATAAGGCAGAAATCCAACAATACCGTGAAGCGGAGTGCGAATTTCATGCGACATGTTAGCTAAAAATGAAGATTTGAGACGGTCAGATTCTTCGGCTTTGGTTTTAGCATTTGCAAGTTCAATTTCTGCAAGTTTACGGTCAGTGATATCGGTTGTTAATTCCAATATAACTATCCGCTCGTCCACCCATTTAAAAACAGTACTTTCAATTGTAAACCAACGTTTGCTGACCGGGTTGTATCCTTCCCAGTAATGTACGGCGTTAGGATTATTGTTGATTAGCAATTGCGCCATCTGACAATCCTCGCACGGTCCGGTATATCCCGCTTTCATTGCTTGCCAGCAAATTTTTCCTTCAACGTCATCTCCCGCCCATTTTTTAAATGTTTTATTAGCAAAAATGATTTTCATTGTTTCTGTATCTGCAACATAAATATTTGCGCGAATATTATCCAATACCGTTTGTAGAACTTCTTTATTAATAAGCAACTCTTTGGTTCTGTCATCTACCATTTTTTCGAGTTCTGTTTGATATTTCTTCAATTTTTCGTTTGTTTTTTCAAATTCTTTATTGACAGAAACTAATTCTTCGTTTGTTGCAAATAATTCTTCATTAGTAGAAAAAAGTTCCTGATTGGCTGCCTGTAATTCGTCTGTTCTTTCCTCAACTAATTTTTCAAGGTTTTCTCTGTATCTTGTTAACTCAAATTCAGCCTCTTTATGTGCAGTAATGTTTGTGATTATTCCGTCCCAAATAATTATTGATTCTTCGCGGCGCGGACGGGAAAACCACTGTAACCATCTGTTATTTATACGTGTTTCATGTCTGAAATCGGACATGTTATTTTCGCTTTCCTGGATGGCTTTCATAAAATTTTTATATTCATAAAAAGACATATTAGAGAAAACTTTCAATATGTCATTCGTTGTATCTTCGGCTGTCATTCCGGTAACGTCCTCCCATGATGCGCTAACGTATGGCATCTTCATTTGATGTGTTTTTGTATCGTGAACAAACTGAAAAAGAGAGCCTGCCGGAATATTATCGCCAAGGTTTTGCAGACGAGTCCTTTCGGTTTCTAATTCATGCTCGATTTTTTTCCTGTTGGCGATGTTGGTTACAATTCCGTCCCAAATCACGTAAGCGCCTACTTTACGGGGACGCGCCACAACGTGTAGCCAACATTGACCGGTTGCACGAACTTCAAGGTTTATGTCGCTCATCGTATCAGCGCTATTTTTAATAGAATTTAACAAATTGGGTAAATCTTCCGGATGAATTGATTCAAAGATGTTGGAAATATTTGATTTAACTAATTCGGCAGATATTCCGGTAACATCATCCCATGTCGCGCTGGCATAAGAAATGTTCATCTGTTCGGTTTTGATATCGAGGATAAACTGAAATAGAGTGCCACCGGGTATATTGTCGCCAATGATTTGCAACCTGTCTTTTTCTGCTTTCAGTTCATATTCAGCTTCTTTATGACGTGTAATATCGGTTATTATTCCATCAGCAACGATTATTCCGCCTTCCTTGCGTGGATGAGATGTCATTTGTAACCATCGGATTTGTCCATTTACTAATATACGAAATTCGCAAATTAGTGTAGTTAATTTAGTTACACATTTTTTGATTTCCTTCATGACAACCGCTTTATCTTCAGAATGAATCATATTGAACATAGAATTCATGTTCTCCATAGTATCTTTTGCTGAAATTCCGGTTATTTTTTCCCAAGTTGCGCTGGCATAAGTTAATGATAATTTTTTTGTATCTCCTTCTATTTCAATACGAAAAAGGACTCCATCGGGAATATGATCACCTATCGTTTCTAAGCGTTCTTTTTCTGCTTTCACTTTTTGTTCGGCAATTTTTCGCGCTGTGATGTCGAAAACAAATCCGTCTGCAATGATTTGGCCTCCTTCGTAACGGGGATGTGATGAAATCATTATCCAGTATTCGCCTTTCTTTTTTGGGTGATTATAGCGACCTTCTATTTCGAAACTTTTCAGTGGATTAAGAGATTCTTCAATGGCTTTCATGACTTTTTTCAAATCTTCCGGCTCTATTTTTCCGAAAACATTGCGTATATCTGCTAAAGAATCTTCAACGGAAACACCTAATAATTCCTCCCATTTTCCGTAAAGATGATCAAATCTCAATATTCCTGTTTTCATATCTCTCACTGTACGGTATAGCGCGCCATCCGGCATATTATTCAGCGCTTTCAACTGTTTTTGTTCTAATTTAAGATTCCTCTCGGCTTCTTTTCTTGCAGTGATGTCGAACAAGAAACCGTCTGAATAAATATAATCTCCTGCACGAAAGGGCAAAGTCGTTATTTGTATCCAACGCTGTTGTTTGCTTACAGGATGGTTATACCGCACTTCTACATTGAATCTTTCTTTTGGGTCAACAGAATCGTAAATCATCTCCATCATTCGTTTCAAGTCCTCAGATTCAACGTTTTTAAACATACTTTGTGCATCAGCCATTGAATCTTCTGCAGAAACTCCGGTTATTTTTTCCCAAGTACCACTTACATAATCAAAATACAATGCTCCGGTATTTGCATCTCTTACTGAATGAAAAAGCGTTCCATCAAGCATACTGTTAAGTGAGGCTTGTAAGCGATCCTTTTCTGTTTCACCCTGTGAATAAACAAGATCTAATTGTGCTTGCTTTTGCTGCAATTGAGCCCTCAATACACTGAGTTCTTTCTCCAAATACGTTATACGTTCATAATTGTCGTTCATTATTACACCAAAAAGAACAAAAAAAAATATTACGCAAAAATAGAACAAAAGTCAGTATTCACATCAAAATATTATAAGTATTAATTTTTATTAATTTTTATTACTAATATTATACATTTAAAATTTTGATAATAAATTATTTACTTTCTGATTTTTTTTTTTACTTTTGCAACGTTGATTTTAAAACCTTAAAAATACAATTACTTGAAAGAAAACGAGATAAAACAAAAATTACTTGACCATCGCTATTTGGCTATGGCAGGTATATGGGCGCAAAATTCATATTGTAAGAGGCGACAGGTTGGCGCATTGTTAGTTAAGAACAAGATGATAATAAGCGACGGATATAATGGCACGCCATCAGGATTTGAAAACGAATGTGAAGAAGGCAATGTGTCAAAACCATACGTGCTTCATGCAGAGGCAAATGCAATTACAAAAGTTGCAAAGAGTAATAACAGTTCCGAGGGCGCTACGCTTTATGTAACGGCGTCACCTTGTTTGGAATGTGCAAAACTAATAATTCAGGCTGGTATTATCCGTGTTGTATTTTCCGAAAACTACCGGATGGACGACGGAATAAATTTGTTAAAACGTGCCGGAATTGAAATTGTTCAAATAATGGATAATGGTGAGTGAATGATTTTATAAATGTATATGATTATTTGTATGTTTAATTAATTAAAAATGAAGAAAATGAAAAAAGTAAACATAACATTGATTTTTTTAGTAATGGTATTAGTAGCCAATGCGCAAACATACCACGAAGATGATAAAGAAGGTTTGCGTTTATTCCTTGCTCAACCTTCAGCCATAGAAGGCAAAACAAACGGAGAGCAACTTGGTTTGACGCAGGAAGATATGCAATCGTGGCAGAATAATGAAGACTGGGTAAGCAAAGTGGTTAATCTCACTTGGAATGATGATTCACCTAAACGTATTGTAGGTATTAATTGGACAAGTGAATATTATATAAGAAATCTTGCAGGAGTTTTAGATACAAAGAATTGGGAAAAGTTAAGATATTTGTATTGTGCGAATAATAAGTTAGAAGGATTTAGTATAAATTCAAATGAAATACTACATATCCAAATTCAAGAAAATCCTTTATCATACTTGAATATAAGTGGATGTACTAACTTGAAGTATTTAGGTTGTTCATCAAATAAATTGACAAATCTTGATTTAAGTGAATTTATTAATTTGGAGTCATTATTTTGTCTTGATAACTATTTTAAAAACTTGGATTTAAGCGGATGTACTAATTTAAGATTTGTAAATTGTTCATTTAATAATTCATTAACTGAATTGAATTTAAATGGATGTAATAATTTGGAGAGTTTAAACTGCAGTTGTTGTTATTCTTTAACAAACATGGATGTTAGTGGATGTGTTAAATTGCAAATATTAAATTGTAATCTTAATTCTTTAATAAACTTGGACTTAAAAACAAATTCAGAATTAAGTTATTTATATTGTTCCGAAAATAAATTAACAGAATTGGAATTAAATTCAAATGTGAATTTGATAATTTTAGGGTGTAACAATAATCATATTAAATTATCAAATTTGTACTATATTTCAGAAAAAATAGTATCTCAATACGGAAATTGGTTAGGCTCTCAAACATTATTACAGCAAAATGTGACAATTGGAGAAGAAATTGATTTATCAGAAGATGCGGTTTTGGGAGGCATGGAAACTGTTTTTGTTGTGAATAAAAACGGAGAAAAAGCATTTATTGATGAGGATTACACTATTTACAACGGAATCATTATCTTTCTCACAGAAGGCGCCTACACAGTAACAATGACAAATGATGCAATAGTTTCCCATCCGGACTACCCTGCTAAGGTTATCGCAGAGTTTTTATGTATTTCATCCGGTATTTTCAACGACGTACAAGAACAAACGTTAACCTGCTATGTAGAAAATGGTATTTTGTATATTATCGGCTTATCTGCGGGTGAAAAATGGCGTGTTTATAATGTTGCAGGCGTGTTGGTGGCGGAAGGCGGAAGGCAGGAAGCAGAAAGAAGAAGGCAGAAGGCAGAAGATGAAGATATAGTTGTAATTTTACCGGGTAAAGGTATTTACATAATAAAAACTGAAAAAAGGAAAATGAAAATTGTTATATAACATCGAACCTATAAGAACTTGAATATCATCCATATATAACACTTAATAGCGTTATACCATTGATTATTAACAATTTAATATTTT
>Ga0123353_10009485_pt1 | contig 13446 bp, 4 predicted proteins | sample TergutLab28metaG_3_FD_92763 | JGI IMG/M metagenome (GOLD analysis project Ga0123353, IMG submission 92763) | Labiotermes labralis P3 segment gut microbial communities from Petit-Saut dam, French Guiana - Lab288 P3 | ecosystem: Host-associated > Arthropoda: Insects > Digestive system > Gut ... | reverse complement strand
CCGGAGGCCGTTCCTCTATCCACAACCTGAGGACGCGCCATGCCGTGGTGACAGGGACCCACTATTTTGTAATTAGCAACAAAAAAAAAAATATATATATATATATATATGTATATATAAAACAATATCCAACGTTCTATAACAACACATCTCAAATACACACGTGTAACCTCCCTCATTTGTACCGGTTAAAGTTTTAGAAATAAGTATCCTGATTGTATAATAAGAACAAAACAACACACGCATTTTATGCATAAATATGTTAAGAATGTAAGCGTTTGGGATCCCACAGCGCATTTCAAACATTGCTAAGTAAGGATCTGTATATTAGAAGGGCCTGAAGATGATTCTATAAGAATAGAAGCATGTTGCCCTAATACAATAATAAACATAATAAAGTTTCGCTGTGTTTGTCTGATACATCATTGTACATTTATATATTAGTGTTTTCACATCTTACTTATCTTAAATTATATCTTTATATTCTCCTCCAATTTGGACTCGGGCTTACTGATCAATGAATATTCATTTACTTGTGTTAAATGTTTCGCCTTTGTTTACACACCGCAAAAACATGAGGCAATTTACAAAATTCCTCTGTTAAATATTTTGGTAATAATTTTCATTAAGCATTCTCCTTCATGTACTTTCTTCGGACAAGGTTTTATTTCCTTAAAACGTATAAGAACCAGTCTATACTTGCAGTAATTCTGCTGACATGAAAGAGTGAAATTTGTCCTCGTATATTTACGAGGATTAAGTTCAGTTTGTTTATTTACACCTATTTGCCTGCTAATTAACTGAAGAGGAACAAGAGATAAAATTACAGACATCAAAACAACGCTTAACTCGACCACACCTTGTTTTCAAATAACCACGAAATTTCCGTCACTCGGAGGTCTATATAATACTGAATAATCTTCCTCTTACTTACTTTCATCTTTTAATTTACCCCACTGTAAGTTGTTATTTATTCATTTATGTATATATACATCTTATTTAGGCTTTAATAGCACAAAAAAAAGTTGTAAGGGTGAGATCTCGGTCACTTCAAATGTTACACTTTTGAACGCTCTCTCTGCAAGTATTTCTATAGTGCCTGACGATGTGTTGAAGCTAAAGCCAAAATAAGTCGCACAAGATAGAGTAAGGTAATGTACATATGTAAATGTGATTGACCTGCCCCTCTTCAACACATTTTACTCAGTACATCACAATGGGACGTTTTCAGTTGCATCATCGTGAGCAATTCATGGAACATGTAACAGATATATAAAAGTTCAGTTCGTATCTCACAGAGAATTAAATCTCCACTGCAAAGAACAATTAATTTTGAATAAGAAAATAGCCAGTGTGACTGTGTGAATCGTACGGAATAAATGAATGCACTTTTTAAGCAAAATTAAAAGATCTTAATTATTAGATCATTAGCGCGTAAATATAATTACCATTTACCTTTAAACAATTAAATTCACCATTATATGGAGCATAGCCTTCAGTTTTACATGCCGGGCACTTTACGCCCGTAACCTATTAGAGGGGAGACAGAGTGATTCAAGAGTCCATACGGAAACAGTAACGACAAAAAATATTTTCCCTGCCGCAGAGAATCAAATTTTGGTTTTTCAGTGCGTAGATAGTTAGGATTTCCATATAAATACGAGACATTCCTACCAAATTAAATACATAGTATCTCTTAGCAACTAAAGTGTCATAAGTTTAATTAATTTCCTCGTCGTAATAGAACAAGGTTCGTCTTTGTCAACACAAAAGTCAGACACAACTTCGCAACAAATCTACCAAAGCCCCACTTCTCCCACCTAAGCTTCTATCTCCAACATAACATCTTCCATTGCAGTTCGTAACCAGAAACCTGTATACAGCTCCTACTTTTCATTACGACCCTTCTTGTCCTTCTTAATTTAATTACCTAAATGTATTAGAAGAGTGTATAATCATGCAGTCCCCATTAAATAATTGTCTCCAACGGTTTTCACTTAATTTTTCTTAGAAGCAAACAGGCTATCCTCGTGACGAATCTAAATCTAATATCTTCCCATAGAGGGAGAAACCAAGTTTTACACCCATTATAACAAGTAAGGAATTAATTGAAACACAGATCGTTCAAGCGAATACCATGTAATTTAACTCCAAATAAAAACATTATATTGTACGTTATTTTATTATTACTTCAACAATCGTATGTATGTACGTATATAAGTATATTGTTGTAATTATAGTGTATGTAAAAAACGGACAGTTTTGTAAATAACTAGGCGCATTCCATCCACATTTACTTTCTACGTAAACATGTAATGAACTTAGTCTGATTATGATAATTCTGTTTCCACATATGTACGAGGGTGAGTCAAATGAAAACCTTAAATATATATATATATAAACTTTTACGGTTTTCATTTGACTCTCCACCGTAATTAATGTGAACGTTTTCAAGCATTTCTTATCCATGGAACCTAAAACTGGAGACTCGCTATGGAGACGTACAGAATAATGTTATAAATATATAAACAAGTTCAATACCAACTAATTGAAAGATTTAGTTGGTAATGAACTTGTTTATATGCGATAACTGCATGACAGATTACAATAATAAGTACTATAAATATATTATGTAGTTTCATATTTACTCACTTTGTTTTAGACATTATGACTCTACATAAAAATAAATACAGTATTTCTATCATTTCTAAAAATAACTTGTCAATGTATTTCCAATAGTCTACACGTTTCCGATCCCTGTCGTTTGTTCTGGGAAACTACATAGTTGCATTATGTTTGTCACAGGCTGCAATATGTACGTACGCATATAGCATGGGCGTATCAAACTGAGTGCCATATAACCAATTTCTTAGCGCTTTCTGAGTTACTTCGTATCTGTTTCTTTCTTTTTTTACTTTTCCACGGCAGTTCAATTTTCTAAGTGCAGCATCAAGCACGCAACCAGCACTGCATGAAGTCAGACGGTGTACTTCTGGAAACCGAATCGTTGAAAGGATGGACTATACACCGCTCTCTACAATGTAAATAAAAGCCCTTTTATATCCAAAAATACAGATGACTACAGTACATCTGCTTCACAGAAACAAACATTAGCTTTACACTGGGCCCATTTTCTCATATGGGATGAAAAAGCTTCCAAATAATTCGGGAGAAAGTCTTCATAATTCGTTGTACATTGAGCAAGATGCAGATAGCGTGCATCTGCTTCATTTTAAACAAAAATAAACAAGGGAAATTGAAGTATGAAGCAAAAATCTATTCTTGGGTTTAGAAGAAATTAAATAAAAACAAGAAGCGAACGTCATCCTCGGCGAGACGTGACAAGAAAACAGTTCTGTCTTGGAAGCTCGCTTATCTACCGTACCCGTCTATCTGTTCATTTTCCCCCTCTCCTGTGCTTCTGCTGCTTTCTTTCGCAACACCTTACCCATCATTCCTTTTCTTTACAGTTACGGACAGATAAGAGGTATTTCTACGCTTAAGCACCGCACCATGAAAACATTACAGAAAGCATAGATGTAGGCCTATATCTCCGCGTACTATAGACTTCGCTGTTGGGTGGCGGAAAAGGTAGAAACGTCCTGTGCGAAGTATGAAGAAATATGAGAGAACAGAATTATAGCTACACTCATTCTGAACTTTAGCACCACCTGGAGTGAGCGGTTAGCTTAACGCAGCAGCGACTTTACTCCTCGGAGAAAAAGCATCTCATGGGCTCCAGAGCCGGCCTAGGCGCTGGGAAGAACAAGAAATCTCTTGTCCCTGTTAGAAATCGAGCTACGGTTGCTGTGTCCTCCACCCCGTAGCACAGTCACTATACCGAATACGCTAATCCGGCTCTCTTAGATGAAGATGAGTCATTAAATTAACACCGTGGCCACTTTGACCCCAGGTACGTAAAAATGTATCCCACTGGACATAAGGCTGTGTGAACCCCAGAGTCAGTCCAAATATAAATTTTTTCAAGGTTGACACTGTGACCATGACGTAAATGAAACCCTTATCTTTAAAACCTAATTAATTATTTTACTAGCCTAGTCAACAAGACTCCCTCATGAGCTAAAAAAATTTAAAATCGTCTGCGTGTCCACAACGAAAATTTTATGGGAGAGTGGAGGTTAGGCTCCGCTCAGTCTGAACTCCTGCAATGGATAGAGGTGAGTGGTCAGCTTCGCGCTCCATGTTTTCCTTTGTGGTCGGGGGTTCCCAATCTTTCCACTTACATGGAATCCCAACACCTGTCTTTGTAACTTACTAGAGTCACTTTTCAGACGTTACCAGTGTGAACTAACTAGTCAAGAAATTTTCAGCCTTTTGTGTAAAAATAAATGTACATTACCGTGTTCACAGTATCCCACCACTATACCTTGTCCCATAGCGGATAAGCTCAGTCCTCAACATTACAGCCCATGAAATAAGTTCATTCTCGTTGCATCATACACCGGATTTAAATATTTCTTTTGTACCCACCTCCGAAACTGGATGACAGCCTTCCCTTGTAAACTCTGTGAAATTTATACTTAATTGTTCACATAGCTGAACTTCCATGCGGTACATGAACACTGTAGCGTAATGTCACGGGATGGTTCGATGGTTAGTTTCGGTAGTACAGACGGATAGGTAAATGAGTAGATGTGTATGATAGATGATGGGTTAGAGAGGATAGACGGAGAAGGAATGAGTAAACCAGCTGGATAGATAAGAAAAATACAAGAGTTATTTGGATACAACTGTTGCAAGTAACGACGCTTCTTCAAAAGCAGTAGTCACACTTACAGAGGAGAATGGCAGGACGACTGTAATAAAGATTTAGAAAGAACGTTGAAGCAAGTAGTTGTGGATTTGTAAAGAGTTGGCCCAGCTTTTTCTTGACAAATTACAAAAACCTCATAAAAGTCTCCCTTCTCACTTTTCATACTTTTATGTCGTTTTAAATCTATAAAGAAAAACGACGCTAGCTTACAAAACATATCTATATTATTCGTGATTTTTTGGGGTTTGAATATGACCATATAATACAGTAATACAGTCAGAACAAAACACTACCCTAAGGAACAGCTCTATCATTGAAAACATGTGTCTAACATAGACAGGCCTTTCCCGTCGTAACTGACAATTTCTTTCAATGAAAAACTTTTAAACGTGTCACTCTTCCCATTTAACCGCTTTTCCTTCCTAAAACAAGGCTTCAAATTACCTGCTTCTTGAAGTAGTACACAGGCTTTATCAAAATTCTTGTACTTTCAAAATGCCGTACGGTTTCATTAACCCCATAGGTAAAGCGTTACCTTTCAATTCATAATTTTTCGCGAAATTCGAATATATTCAATACCATTAAGTGAAGATCTTCTACACCGATTTTATCCGAATTGACTTTAAAAAAAAGTAAAGGAGAAATAGAAACCCATTTACACCCTTCAGTAAACAATGGCCCTCAATGTGAATATTTTCATGAAACTCGCGTTTATTTGGCAGCGGTTTGCAAAGAGATTCGACATAGAATTTCACTAAAATCCAACACGGATCAGTCAATGTCCTACACTGACAGAGAGATATACTCCAGCAAAGTCGGTCTTGCATTTACGACTTGAAAAATGCCTAAATTCAGGCACTGCGTTGCGAAATACACAGTCAATAAAATAATCAGTAATGTCCGATAATGTATTTATCTCTTCCTGACTCCGAATCTATAAAGTTTCCCATTTTTAAGCTTCAAAATAAATAACGTTGAATAATACATTACCAACCCACTGTTCAGTCATTTTTTTAATGTACCCCTTTCGTAAATTTCATAATCAATAATATACAACAAAAAATCTCTCACGCATCAGTGCAACTTCAAGTACATACAATAATGATTTATTCTACTGCGACCAGCTTCATTAACAACTAATGTGTTTGTAATAAACCAAGATGTAAAAATATATGAGAAATCCCAAAATTAGAAGTGCAAAAAAATTGTGTACTCGTTACGGAGCATTTCTTTTCACTTCTTCTTTCTGTTCCCACGTACGACAAAGTTTATTGTTCAGATCAAACAGCACATAACCAGATCTATAAATTTGTATAATATATTATGCACCGTCAATACACAACATACATCAAACCAGATGCAATAATTACAATTAGGTTACATTTAGCTACACGTTTCGGCCGTGACATTAATGTGAACGAAATGGGATCCCATTGAGTACTATTTTTACTCTACCTTATTGTTCTTAGTTGGCCTGAAGATGGCCGGTCACGGCCAAAACATGTAGCCAAATATCACCTAATTGAAATTATTGCATCTTGTTTGATGTATGTTGTGTATTGACGGTATAAATGTATTATACAAATTTGATCATACACAACGGGATGGTCTCTCTCAAATTTAGAGCTATAAATACTTACTGTTATAAAGTGAAAAATCTTGTTAACGGTAATGAAGAGCTTTCAAGAAAGAAACTCCAGTAGGAATCTTACAAACGGTGTCTTCAGGACATTTCTGCCGTCTTATAAAGCTAGACGTCCATAAAAATCTGCATCACGGCTTTCGAGAACTCTGAGCATGTTATCTTCAGTTTCCGATGGCAAAACAGTTGTTGCATGAGTATTGGCACGTCAATACAAACACATCCTTCCTCAGCTTTTTAGTGGAGCACAAGGAATTCTGCATGTATAGGATCAAACCAGAAACCGCGAACGGTTGGACTACAATAAAAGAAACTCCACTGTTACAGATTTTGTGTGTGTGTGTGTGTGTGTGTGTGGTGTGTGTGGTGTGTGTGTGTGTGTGGTGTGTGTGTGTGTGTGTGTGTGTGTGTGTGTGTGTAGCTTTAGTTATCCAGCATGCAAAGCGCGAGCGCTGTTTTGTTTTATCAGTTAGCATTTTTTCTACGTTATCTTAAAATCGGTACGACTTTCGGAAAGAAAAATTATTGACCATAAAGCGTGTGTTATAATTTCCTCTACAACTTTCGTCTACAAAATTTCTCATTCTAACAATAGTTCAGCGAGATATTATCACTAATGTGCATATGTCTTCATGTCAAGTACCTGTTATTTTTGTCGTATTTTAATAAGCCTTGGATTTTTTGACAGATTTTTCGAAATATACTCAAGTATCCAATTTAATAAAGTTCCATCCAGTGGGATCCCAGTTCCACGCAGACGGCCAGACACGCGGAAGGAAGGAAGGAAGGACGGACGGACGGACAGGCAGATATGACAAATCAAGTAATTGCTTTTCGCAATTTTGCAAAAGCGCCTAAAAATGGTACGAAATTACTATCTATTTCGTATTCCTGTAATACTCAATAGATTTATTGAAGGAAGTTATTTATTTATATTTATATTTATAAAACTATTCTTAAATTAATTGTGGCTTTTTAATTCATGCGATAACATTTGAAAAATAAAAAAAATTGCAAGATATACACCAAACATACAACATGTCTGCCAACCTCAAGAACCTGCAGTATAGCTGAAGAATAAAATACCAACTTGATGTCACTTGCTATTTTTTTCACTTCTTATGTGCTCAACATGTTTCGGACATTAATATATCCATCATCAGGAGCTTGCGACTGTGCTGTTGAATTACCACATTTGTCGTTTTGTTCTTGGTTCGATGTGTGTTGGAGATTTGGTGCGGTTGGGTTTGAGTGGTGTCCATGTTGCAAGCTTCAGCCTGCAACATGGACACTACCCCAAAAACGACCGATGTGGTAATTCAACAGAATAGTCGCAAGCTCCTGATGATGGATATATTAATGTTCGAAACATGTTGAGCACATAAGAAGTGAAATAAAACAGCAAGTGACATCAAGTTGGTCTTTTATTCTTCAACCTTAAGGATTATTACGTTCAGTGTGTTTAATAATAATGAAATATGGTTGCAAGGATTTCTATCGATGTATATTGCATTGTCCACAAAATCTGCAGGCGGCAAGGTTTGTGTTTTGTCAACAATCAAGCGATGGCAATGAATTAAGTTTCACTCCGTTAAAATGCGACTCTGTTATATTTGTAACCGTAACAGAAAACTCTTTGCTTTACCTACTCGTACATTAGTGCAATAGCACGAAGGTGACATATTGTCGAACTAGGGCTACTTTTGTCGAAACGTTTCAATACTAATTTAAGATTAAATATGGTTTTTAGAAGACAATGACTTGGTTGTACTGTGTACACTTGAAAAGTGCAGCACAAATGTTTAGATGTCATGTAACGATTTTCAAACTTAAGGCAGAAGTCTTCGCACAGTATCCGCTGCCTATACGTACCAGATTTCCTTTTAAATTACTAAATATTTCTTAAATATGAAATTATAATTTTTATAACACAAAACAAATTCTGGGAAAACGTTATAACCTAAATAAATATTTTTCTGTTTTTAGATACTTTGATATTTGTACATTTTCAATTGAGACGTTAATAAGTTATATACTGACTTTTAAATTTGTGTAACTTTATGCCTAAGAAGTTGTTGAGTCCGAAAATATGGTGCACTGTCGACATCACTCTATATGGGTATGGCTGAGACCAGAAAAGAAGCATATTTGTACGTTCCGTAAATTGAAGTCAGTTGGTCTGAACGCCAGCTTTATTAGGCATGTCGTTTTCCGTTGTTTCGTCATGTTAGTTATTTGGGGTTTATAATTGTAAAAAAAAACTCAACACTTCATATCTCTTGAATCTTAATAGAATGCATTTCATTTCGTCCTCAGAAAAATATTCAAAACAATATTAAATAATAAGTCTAACACAGCTGTGTTTTTGTCTAGATATCGAAGGCTATTATAGACCGAAATATATAGTTTTTAAATAATGTTTCGGTCTAAATATAGAAGGCTGATCTAGATCGGAACATGTAGCTTTTAAAAGTGTTTGACTATTTAATATAGTTTCGAATATTTTGCTGCAGAAACAACGGGATTGATTCTATTGAGTTATTATTAGACACACAGGTTTACACCACCACGCAATACAAGAACTTAAAATGTAAGGTTTTAAAATGAGAAGTAAACATCTACTTGAACCAACAATAGGCTTCATGATAGTCGACATCTAGACCGAATCATGAAACTTTCAAATAAAGTTGTACTGGGATGACTATTTAATGTTATTTGGAATATTTTTCTTGAACTTTAGGTTGGACGTACGGCATAAGAATTTCAACGGACTTAACTTGTGTGAACTTTGATTTCTGGTGAAGATTTTTTGTTATTTCATGTTAGCGCAGTCAACGTTTCATGTTTTGTTTTGCCTAGGATACTGCCTGCCTTTTTAGGAATTCGGCGAACCAGTATAAAATGTTTAATTCGATATTCAGTGTCAGAGCAACAACAGCACACACACATATGGCGTATCAGTGCATTCTGAACGTGTGCTATTAATTATTTTAATTAAAAGTCATTTCTCCAAGTTGAGGAAAAGAATGGACACGCCATTTTTTTTATCGATACCGGAATTATGCCTTACAAAAAAAAAAAGAATGTTAGTTGTAATGATAAAGACGAAGAAAATAAAATTATATTAATTCATAAAGATACAAAATACAATCGAGATATAAGAATTAAGAAACACTGGTACAAGAAACAAACACTGAACGACAGCAGCTGAGTCACCAACTTGTGCGTTTCTCAACAATTTGCCTTAAGTTTTAAAACTTCTGTACCTGAAAAAAAGCATTTCCCCAAGGTCTGTTTAAGACCACCTCTAGCTTTGCTACGACATGGGGCAGTTGTGTTGGGGGGGGGGCGAAAATATTTATTCTTGTTCAGGATTTGTTTTATGTAGTATTGTACATAAATCCTGAAATTATTCTATCTGCATTGTCATTTAAATAGTACGCCTAGGTAGAACCTCTAGGTTTATCTTTTATTGGACTTAGTGAGTCTCAAACAGGCCATGGTATGTTCAACAACATCCAATAAGCAGTAATTCTTCAACGCGCCATATTTCTACATTTTCCTCAGTCGTCAAAAATTATTGAAGAAAACTACGTCTTTCCTCTCAGGATGGTGACATACTGCTTACTATGTACATATATCATTCGTTACACACTAGAATTAATAAAAAATTATTTGTATTTCAGACTGTAATATTTACTTTTAGCCATGAATTTTAGAAACGTAATATTTTAAACCAATGTATTGGTTCACAAACTTTTGTAATATCTCGACGTACCCAAGCTCTGTAACGCACATCCCTAAGGAGGGCCACATGAGCGGCCGAAACATGTAGTAGGCATACTACGTTTATAAAATATTTTCCTACACTTTTATACATTTGTTAGTTGTAGCTTTAATTATAAGTTAATTTAACAGCACAAGTAAAACAAGTATAATACTAATGTATAATGCTAATTACTATTATTATTCATTTAAAATAATGTAATTTATAAAAACAGCCAAATTTTAAAGAAACTTCTGATATCAATAAGGAAGGAAATGGGAAGATTAAATGGCTTTATGACCATAATGAATGAACTGGATGTCCAGGAAGACCCGCTTTGCACATCTCTAGACGGAAGACAGGCACTAAAACAAGAGCAGTGGTACGTGTCAAACATACACATAAATAACTCAAAATAACTGAACTATGTACAACTGTCAATTATTAAATAATATCTATAACAAGTGTCACACTACAAAATTATTTTAAACTGTCAGTTGAATTCGAGAAATTACAATGAAAGAAGAATGTATAGGCCTAATTAGGTAAATGCCATTAACATTAAAAATAGACATTTTTTACAGTAGTGGGTGTCACAATTTTGAAAACGTGCCAATGCAGTATTCGAGAAATTTTAAACTTAAATCATAGCTACTTAATTCGAAAGGGCACATTTGACTGAAGACCCCGACTTAACTGTTTAGCTGTAATATGGTACAAAGAGTAATAATCAGTTTGGTAATATGAATTCCGATCACGGCTAAATTACAGTAAGTAATAACTTATAATGTAGATTATTGTAAATGTCAGATATAATTAGACGATTAAAAAATTATTGATTAGTGAATGTTATTAGTGAAGTCATAAATAATAATATTGAATTTGGTTCGGAAAATTAGCAGTTTTGCGGCGGAACAGCAGAACCTCTACTTTAAGCTTTAAAAAATTCCATATAATGCAATTATGTAGGAGCCTAACGACGGCGCATCACATCTGGAATGTTCCATAGACGTTGAACGCGTTCTCCTTTCGTTAGGTTTCCTCACTTAAATTCTGTAAGCATTTTTCTGCTATTCAATTTTCCTTCATGACCCGCCAAACTTTTTTTTTTATTTTACCACCCGAATAATATATGATAAGGATTACAAACCATAAAACTTCCCATTACGCTGTTTTTTCATGATCCAGTTACTTCTTTCATCATTGACTCACAAACCTCTCTCAGCATCCAGCTGTCGAATCCCCTTCAGCGCTTGTGCTTTCCTTCATGGGGAGACCAACTTTAATGCAAATAAGTGTCTACACTTATTTGTAGGAACACTTATTGGCAAATTATTATCCACGTAAATCTTACCATAAACAACTCAGAATGTTGGAAATTTTGACATTCTTTCTACTGTTGATCACTCATAAGACTCGTTTGTGACCCAGCTGAACAAATAATTGATGGGTATTGATCAAAACGCTGCCCAGAAGCTTTCCTGACATCTGGCGACGGTTTGCAGCAACCCTGTGTTTCCGAACCCGCAGCGGCGAGCGATGAGGCTGCGGTCATCCTTCTGAATATTGTGTTTAATCACGTGACTAAATTGGAAATCCGTAATCTGGGAGTTACTCATTCTGCAAAGTTTTAGCTACTGTACAGGGTGTAGCAAGAAAATTCTACATACTTCGGCAGAACGTTCCGTAGGTCAAATTGCATCGATGTAACCAAAAAAATCTGTATCCAAAGCTGAACTGTTACGGAGATGATGTGAGAAGTTTTAAAGAATGAGGGTAGTATTACATGTATTTATCACCTACTTATTAAAAGTAGGAGGAATTTTTAGTTCCAGTAATTATAAAACCTCATTTAACCCTTAATTGATATCTAAGCAACATAAAGACATTGATTAAGTAACAACATCTAGTACTATTTTCGTTGAACTCGTGCATAGGTTTCCAAGCTCATAACACGCGCGCTGCCGCGTGGCCTGTATCTGTGATCCATGGTTTGTATTAGTAATAGTAATCAGTGACATACGGTTTAGGTTTAAGGACGGACTTGCGCATTGTAAGAAAAGTGCGTCACGCTGGGCGAGTACAGAACATGAAAGTGAAATAATGCAACGTTATTCTGGTGTTAACATCGCAGGAATAGCCCAACTTCGGCTATAGGTATTTTGCATTATGTCGATCTAATTTAACCTAAGAAACGCATTACGAAGTATGGCAGATTCCGCCTTAAATCTCACCTCATAACATCACCTAAGCTGACCTAACATCATATTAACCCACTTCACCCAAAACCTTAACGTACCCTAAACTAATATAACAGAGCCACATGTTATTATCAATATATCATCAGGACTTAAGAGGATCGAAACACGAAATTGATAAATTAGCTTGCTCCTTCATCGCTAAGGAATTGCACCTATACTTTGTATGCATAACCGAACACTATTTAATGGAACAAAAGCTTTTATTAATTAGTCATGAAAGTTACCATTTAGTCCCAAATTTCTCACATATAAACAGTACAGGTGGAGGTGTATGTATTTACATAAGATGCGACATGATAAAGAACACTAGCAAAAAAACTCACATATCTTTACAGACAAAATCTTAGAAGCATGTGCTGCCCAAATTTTCATTGAAAAATTTTATATTACGATAGTATGCGTATGTAGAGCTTCATCTACTGATTTTGACCAGTTTTCAAATTTATGTGATTTGACTTTGAAATATTTGCATAATCTTCATATGGAATTGGTTATATGTGATGTGATTTTAATATCAGTCATTTGAAGGATTCTAGTTTTACACAAAAAATAACCTTACTCTTTCAAAGATATAATCTGTTTTAGTCAATTTACCATCTAGAACTGGTGAAGTTTCCAGGGTATTGGCCAGTGTGGCTCTGCATTGAACTGATTGTATCTATTTTGGTATAACAGTGTATGAAGAAACTGTCATTGACATGTTCATATGCCATGGGAGTGCTGAAAATCTGAAGCCCTGAAACAGATTATGGAAATGGCTGTAGCCTTGTGTTGAAGTACGTGGGGTGATAGTGTGACCCAAGGCAAAGGAAGGAGTGTTGAAGGGGAAGGGAAATGAGGATTGAGGGGTGTAGATCTTAGGAAATTGTAAGTGAGAATGTAAAAGCAGAAGGCAGTTAAACTCAGTACATGTGTCAGAGCAGAGCTTCTGAGTAGAGGTTTGAAAACAGACGTGTAGGTCAGCAAAGCTGTGCTACTGCAGAGTGGTATATCAGTGTACTGT
>Ga0123353_10009484_pt1 | contig 13447 bp, 9 predicted proteins | sample TergutLab28metaG_3_FD_92763 | JGI IMG/M metagenome (GOLD analysis project Ga0123353, IMG submission 92763) | Labiotermes labralis P3 segment gut microbial communities from Petit-Saut dam, French Guiana - Lab288 P3 | ecosystem: Host-associated > Arthropoda: Insects > Digestive system > Gut ... | reverse complement strand
TGGATACGGCTTTTGATCTCAACAGGGGCAATACTGAGTAATAACTCCTATTTCCGGCCATTATTCTTGCTTTTATATCTGTGTTATTATCACTATTTTCTGTTATCAGTGACCCTAAGTACTATTCATGTTATATTGCCTGACACGATTACACGTATCCATACATATATATCTGATAAAGAGTAGTAAAAGTAATATTCGAAACTTCGGGAAGTACTGGCCCTACGACACAGCACCACCCCATGAGAATTGAATCTTCAGCAGCACCGATATAAGAAAACCAGATTTCAGGAACACAATACGAGTTACAAGCTCCTTTGTGTAGGTTAAACTTCGAGGCATTCAACATTATTCCATTACTCACAGGCGGCAGTTACCGGCCCGCGGGCACCTGAATTCGGAATCACTACGAGAAGCGGACGGCCACTGTATCAGTGTCTTTACGATCTCGTAAGGCTCCATAATTCTGCACATGGACAGCGGCATTCGGATCAGGTATGGGGGGCGTGGGGGGGGGGGCGGTGATCGGCATCGACCTGCCTCTGAAGCGGTAACAAAAACATAAGAGAACATAAAATACACGGAAAATGTTGTTCAATTTGCATGAAAAAAAAAAGCTTAATCCTTTGAAGCTTAGACGAATGAGTTCGCGGGTTCCTGCATACAGGGAGGTCAAACTGCAGAGCTTCTCAAGAAGACTCTGCTTCATAGTGTATAAGAAACACACAAAACAAATCGAACCGACACAAAAATATACAATTAAACAACACCCAGACACATTTAATACCTCAGCTTCACTTTCATTTCAAAGCACGTGTACTTGCGACGATCAATCACGAAATCTTAGGCTGCCACGTAATAACAAATACGGAACGGTCCACTACTGGAACGTTGTCCATTGTGTAGTGTTTACATAAATAAGAGTGAAAACCAGAGCTAACCCACTAATAGTAGCTATCTACTATCGTTAACCTACGACCTACCGACAGTTTTGAGACTGAAAAAGGACATTCGAAAGAGGTCCAGAAGCTTAATTCCACAGATTTAACGCTGCGACACCTAAGGGATTGTTGTTTTAATTTTTTTCATTGTTAATTTTTCGTTTTACTTTTTTATTTTAAACACGAGACAATCGACTAACTTCCAACAGTGAATGATTCCCAGTCAATATATAGATGTACTGTTGAAGATGTTGAAGGATAGAAATATTTGGGATAACATAGGTTTATTTTAAACTCACATCAAATACTGCATTCATTAAACAACGAAACACTTCACCGTGAATTTATAACCTCTACCGACAAGCTACTATGGCCCTGGGGTTGACTCAGCCTCTAACAGAAATGAGTGCCAGGAATATTTCCTGGTGGGTAAAGGCGGCCGGTGCGTAGGGCTGACAACCATACCACCTTCATGTGCCGACTGTCTTGAAATCTGGGAGCTTCAACCTCCTGGAACCCTCAGGGCCTGTCCAGGCCTGTAATGGGATTGCTTTACCTTTACCTTTACTGTCAACCTACTAGGAGTACGGGCCTTGAGGGTAACACAAAGGTAAAACGAAAGCGCGAAGGAAAATACCTACTCATTCTAGACCTCGGCCCTAGATGAGGGAGCGGTCATCTCAATGCTCCGGTAACGTTATTCCCCAGGTAAGAGCCTAGAGTACGCTCTGGATTGAAGGGCGAGTTAGCTCCGAAGAGTGTCGTCCAGCCTGCAGCCAACAACGCGATATGTGATAACAAATGTACACTTACGCCAGTATTACAACTGTACAACAAACTTCCGTTTCGAATGAGTTCACTTTATTTTACGTTTCCCCAAACGACAATAACTAATTCCAGTACATTTAACTTTCATTACATCCAAATACAAACTTCAATGTAAATACCATTTCCAGATGAGGGAAAACTCATTCTCTACAGTGATGACCCTCGCGTAAAGGCTGCATATGTTAATTTTAAAGGACTTCTATAATCAGGCAACTGACTTCACTCCAGCAGGGAAACTAACATGCCCAGAACCATGCATGAAGTTCCGGCGGCACCGCACGTACAAAATATAGTGCCTCGTACTAACTTCAGCTCAGAGTAAGATAACTTAATAATCCCCAATATGCCTCAGCGTTAAATGTGTGGAACTAAATTAAGCTTCTGGATCCCTTTAGTCTGTCTTATTCCAGTCTCCCGGTTCACACTGGCTTGGAGACAGCAGAAACCTACGTGCATCCTTGGATGTGTGCCCCTGTAAGTGGCTGAAACATATACAGTCCATTTACCATATCTTGAAACATGCGGGTTGAGGAAGTGGGGAAAGGCGAAGGAAAAGGGAGGAGCAGCGTACGACTCTAGTAACCGTTTTATGGCATGAGATATCAGCTAAAAATACCAATCCCAAATACACCGGCCGCTAGAACAATAGGGGCCGGCACCGTAACTCTCATGTAGGTGATAAATGCTTTTGCACAGATAGTAGTTGCTAAGTCCTACACCCAGCCCATCCTGCCCGCATTCCTCACACACCTTCAAGCTCTCTAGTTACCAGAACTGAGCAGTATTCGCTCTCGCGACCTTCATAGACAATACAGAAAAAAAAGTCTACGAACGGACGGACATAACTCGTCCTGAAGGTACCAGGCGCCCATAAACCTCGTCAATGCATAAGATCCTAAAGCATGCATTAACCAGCTTACAGGCTCCCCACCAACGTCCCTAACATTTAAGTTTTCAGATTGTCACCGCACGTTTTACTCAGAGAGCGGTTTTTTGGGTTCTCAGACGACGTAGAACAATAAGGCTTCTTTATCAAAATCACGTGCATATACTTAGTATTTATCGTTCTAAAAATATCGGGTAACATATACAAGTAACGAAGCTCTTCGCTGCTTAATATCTCTCAGTCTAAACGAATTTCGTCTCTCTTTGGTCCTGAACATTGTTTTGTAACGCTGCTTTCCTCGTTCGAAGAAACGAGGCAACCCTCGGAAACCCACATGGCAGCTGTGGTCGTTTCCCTGAATATTCACCGTATCGAAAAGCCTTTCAAGTAATGGCCGTAACTCTTAATAAAGCCCACCAATTCCTACACAGAAAATAAATAACGTTAATAGTTCCACACAAAGTATATATTTATACTGAATCCATATAACCCAAAATTACGTTCGTGAGACAACTTTCAGGGAGACAATCGTTCAGGAACTCCGACTGCCAAAAACACGGAGAATGGATATTATATCCCCATTACGCGTTTATGTACTTCGTGCAATGGACGCACAAACAGTGAAAACTAATGGAAGACGTGCGAACGTGTGGGATTTTCCATTCCATCTATGGCGCTAAAGCCCCTTCTGGGTCCTGGCCTTCCTCAGCAGACGCCTCCCTCAATTCTTTTCTGTTTTCTGGTCGTCTCCTCCATCTTCGTATTCCTAGGATCTGTGACGTGTCCCTCCGGACGACGTCCTCCCATCTTATTCTTGGTTTTCCCGCTGGTTTTGTATTATAAAATTTCCAATTAAAAACCCTTTTCGGGATAAGTGGTCCAGTTTTGAACAGTGTTCACACGTTCTATGTACCAAAAGTCAGATCCTTTTCCTTATAGCCAGATCGTCTTCTGTCGATCAGTCCTCTCTGAGGCATCTCTGATGTCAACACAAACTCTTTTAGCGGGTGACGATGTCACCCTCACGCCCAACCCCCAACCTGGAGTCCAAGGTATCCCTTTTCGTCATTGACCTGTCCGGCATGGGGGGGGGACTATCAGTAGCTACGCTACCGCCATCATAGCTGTCAGGATCATTCGACGACGCAAGTCCCAGCACAGGAAGTCAAAAATAGTCAAAACAGCAAACTTCCGTAGGCATACAAATGCTCTTCAACTCGTACTTTATTCATAACAAGACAGCCAATGTATCGTATATTCTCGAATCTAATCCGCACCCTTTTTACAGTTTCAGAGAGATAAAAAATCAGATGCGGATTAGAATCGCTTGCGGATTAGATTCGCGGTCGTGAGCTGGATTTTGGAAAAATGGTCGAGCCGCTGTACGTGCCGTAAGAACAATACAATAATCTATTATTTTATTTATTATTTATAATATTATGTAATACATTACATACTATTTATAATTTATTATTCATCAGATTAGCCGTCATCACTCTTACCTGAATCGTTATCCGTCACCCAGTCACTATAATCTTTATCTTCACCATCGTCGTCCCATAGAATGTAATCTTCGGATCCGTCCAAAGCATTGCTTATGCAACACTTCTTGAAAGATCTGACGATGATGCTCTCCGAGATGGCTTTCCATGCAGCCGACACCCACCGCTCGACTTCTGAAGGCGGTTGAAGGAAAGGTGCGGATTAAAACCGCGAACTAACTTTTTTTTTTGCAATTAAGAAATCGGCAAAAACTAGTGCGGATTAGATTCGAGAATATACGGTACGTATAAAGTAACATTCAGGCGCGTTCGTGCAACCACTGATGCAGTGTAAAAGCAATAAGTATTGCATATTCCGAGTGTGTATAGTCTTAGGTATCCAGCATGCAATTCCCATACGCCATACTGTCATCTCTGGCCTGTCCGGCCGTACAGTATTTAACCACATTATCTCATAAATATAAAGATTTTCGAAAAAAAAAGTTACTGAACACCAAAAGTGTGTCTTGATTTTCTTTACAACTTTTGTCTGAAATGTTCCGCATTCCAAGAAGAACTAAGCAAGATATGTTCATAAATGTATATTGGTCTTCATGTGAAATATCCGTTATTCTCTCAGGTTTAATGGAACTTCCATTGCCTCCACATATTTTCGAAAAATACTCCTACATTAAATTTCATGAAAATCCGTCAAGTGGAAGCCGAGTTGTTCCATGCGAACGCACAGACGGACCGAGAGACACAACGAAGCTAATAATTGCCTTTTGGAATTTTGCGAAGGCGCCTAAAAACGATCCAAACTAAGTGTGACTAAACGTTTATATTTTTAAGTAAATAACGTCCGAGGGTTTTATGATAGAATTATCTTTCTTGTGCGGGTCCATTTCGCCAGGTAAGAGTTACTGCCTAGTTACGGTTCATGATGAACAGAAACACACCCAGATATGTGATAATTACGCGGTGCACAATGTAAGCCCATGTGTAAACAGGCCTCCGGTGGAGGTGATTAACAGAACAAATAAATTAACATATCCATCAGACAACTTTTTAATACCAACTAAATGCACAATACATACTACATACATACATATATACATACATTTGATGCGCATCTCCTACATGTTTCGGTGTTTGTGCATCATCATCTAAGAGAACAACTAAGCCAGTTACTTCAAAATCAATTATTTTCATTTACTGTACCAAATAAACGAACTTACAATTCATAAATAACAGCAACTGCACTCCATGTTTCGGCATAAAAATGTAAGGTTGCAAAGCTTGGAGCGCATGCGCGAAAAGTGCGAGGTATTTTCAGAAAAATGCCTCAAATGGAAGCCAAGATACAGCTGAAAAGGTAGAGAGTTCCCCATGAAAACTGCCCTAATTATTAACCGATTACAACCAAACTTGCAACGTTTGCGGCGCATGCGTCAGGAATGCGAGATATGCAATGTCACAAAAGGCTGTGATGCAGCCGAAAAAGCACATTTCTCTCTACGTTGTGCCCTTAATTATCAAATGAACGCAACCAAACCTACATCGCTTGTAGCGCATGCGCGCAAAAAACAAAGTACGAATTTTATAAAAAAAAAATACCTCCAATGGAAGCAGAGATACAGCGAAAAGGCAGAATGCTATTCAAATAAAAGTGCCCTTAATTATTGACCGATCGCAATCAAACCTGTAAGCTAGGTAGTGTATAACGGAACGTGCAAGGTATGTATGTTCATGAAAATCACTGCAATGGAAGCCGTGATCCAGCTAGAAAAGAACATGGCTCTAAAAGTGAAGTGCCCTAAACAAGTGACCGATCGTAACCAAACCTGCCAAGTTTGTAGCGCATTCGCGGAATGTGTAAGGTATATACTCTCAGTAAAATACCTCCAATGGAAGTCAAGAAATTGCCAAAAAAACTCACTGCCATCCAAGTAACAGTGCCCTTTATTACTGACCCATCGCAACCAAAAACGCAACGTTTGTAACACATGCGAGGAATGCATCTTAAAGAAAATACCTCCAATTTAACACGAGATAAGGGCCAAAAAGCACAATACCCTAAAAGTTAAGTGCCATTATTTATCAACCGAACAAAACCAAACTCGAACAGTTTTTAGTACATGCGTGGAGTGTGCAAGGTATGAATTTTTAAGAAAAATCCCTCAATGGAAGCCGATATATAGCCGAAAAAACAAACTGCTCTCCAAGTGAAGTGCCCTTATTTACTGACTCATTGAAACGAAATGTACATTTGAAGTGAATGTACGGAGAATGAGAAGTATGGATTTTCAGGACCATACCTCTAATGGTGGCTAAGACACAGCCGAAAAGGCACACTGCTTCCCAAGCAAAGTGCCCTTACTTACTGACTGATCGAAACGAAACGTTTCATGTTCGTAGCGCATGTGTGGGGAATGCGAAGTACGAATTTTCAGGAAAATACCTCAAATGGAAACAGAGATACAGCCGAAAAAGCAGACTAATCTCCAAGTACAGTAAGCTTGATTATTGACCCATCGCAACTAAACCTACATGGTTGGTAGGGCATGCGAGTAATGTGCAAGGTACATATTTTCATAAAAACATCTCCAATGGAAACCGAGATATAGCCGAAAAAAATATTGTTCTATAAGTAATGTGCCCGTAATTATTGACCTATCGCAACCAAACCTACCAGGTTTTTAGCGCAGGCGCGGAAGGTGAACGGTATGTAATTTCAGTAAAATACCTCCAATGGAAGCTAAGATACGGACGAAAAACACGTAAAGTGCCCTTAATTACTAACCGATCGCAACCAAACCTGCAACGTCCGTAGCGCATGCGCGGAATGTAAGAGATATGTACTTTCAAGGAAATCCCTCCAAAGGAAGTCGAGATGCAACCGAAAGGGTAGATTGCTTGGCAAGTGCCCGTAATAATCCTCAGTAAATTCTGCTGCTACTAATGGCAGAATGTCCTGAAGGTTATGAAATTCACAGCTGCAACCTCGTTTACTATATATGGCTTTAAGCTTTATATGTATTCCGCGATGATGGAATTGTTATGCCGATACACGTCGGAACGAAATGGCTGTTATATCATGTGTTAAAACTTCATTGAGTTGGTAGATTAAATAAAAATAATGATTCACAATAAATGGAATAAATATTTTTAAAATTGACAACATATCCCTTCAATTAGTAATATCTTCAATAGGTGGTCACAGGTATCTCACACTTGGCTGTGTGAATTTAAGGGTGTTTTCATGCTATGCTTATTAGGCTAAGGTTTCAGTACAGCAGTCTGCCGTGCAAAACCCAAACATATGTAACATAAGAATCACTGCGCCGTGATGTACAGTAAAATATTCTAGGCATCCGAAAGTTTTGAGTACCAAGGTTCCATTCCAGGCAGTGTCACGGTATTGTACCGCATGATTCAAGGTCTGTTTGACTACTCATGGATTACTTCACGACAGAGCGTCAATTTACTTCCTTACTCATGCCTTATTTACCAACGATTTCAACAGCTCAACTCCTACGGCGTCGACATAAATCTTTGTGGACAATGAATTAGAGGGGACGTGTAACGGAAAGGCCGTAGCCTAGTGAGGTATTATCCAGAATTTGCCTACAGTTTATGAGGAACACAAAGGAAACTCTGTCACGACAATCCAGTCGGTGCTCAGGGCGCGGGACCTCACGAACAATGAATAGGAGGCTTATCATTCAGCCACAGTGTTTGGCCATGCATCAAACGCTTAACGTATTTCCCGAACAACACGACGCTACAAGTGGTTAAGATGCACCCTACAGATATCAAGGTATTTTTTGCAGACTTACTAGCCTTTGACCTTCCGGTGTTATGGGTGTGGTGAATTTTGGGGAAAATCTCCAGGAAAAATATAGAGATGTAAAGTACGGTAATTCGTTTAACGGCGAATGAAGGAAAGGGAAAGAGTACGTGAATGATAAAGGAAAGGAGGAGATCATGACTCATGTCAAGGTGCGATATAGACATTTAACTGATCACAGACACCCGAGTCCGGATACGCTACACTCTCCTCTCTTCAAGATTCTAACTCAGCACTTTGCGAATTCGTCACGTGTGTCACCGCAGAGACAACATGATCTCCTAAGACAGACATCACACACATTATATATATACGCACGCGCGCGCGCACACACACACACACACACACGCACACACATATATATATATAATTCTGACTACACTGATCCACCGTAACTCCATAAAAAGTACAGAGACAAACCATTAACATTCAATACTTTTTTACTCTTTTTGGTTTAAGCCAGCTAAGTTTATGGAAAGCGAAGTGCAACAAGACAGGTAACGTATGCATAACGTAACATTGCGGTACGTTCGCATAACCATTGTTACAGTGGAAAGAACAATGCGTTGTGAATTTGGAGTTTCTCGGCAGATTTTCGTGGAAGTGCCCAGTATCAAATTCCACGAAAGTCACTGATACTGCGGACCGCCATGCCGAGAGACGTGACGACGCTCATAGGCGCTTATCGCTATTTATGAGAACGCGCCTTTGCAGATGAAGCAGTTGTTGTGTTCTAAGGGTCATGCCATGAAAGCATATTTGGGAGGAGGGGAACCTCTTTGTACACTCCCAAACTATACAACAGATGAGAGTGGGCAGCTTCATACCCAGTCACTTCACCCCCGGAGAAAGGTCCAACGTATTCCCACTGAATAAGAGGCTATGTAGAAAACGATGGAAATCCGATTAACAACTTTCTTTCTGCGGAAAAAGGTGGAATTCTTGAACGTGTGAGAGAAAGAGAGAGAGCATGTCAAGATTTTTAGCAAGAAAACCAATACAAATACAGCACATGTAAATTTTTGTGTGCAAGCTCTTGAAGTCACCTAACCAACCACACTCCGCGGTTCAGAACCACCTGATTATCTGTACCTATCTTGAAGCAGCTCTGCAGTAAAGTTTGAACACAGCTACTCCCAAACCAGCTATCAACCTGAAACCCAATAAACCCCAGCGCTCATCCTAACCCGTTCTACCGTCTACCTAACCGTCTCAATTTTCGCTTGCCAGCAGGTTTCACTCCAAGGATATTTCTTTACATTTTATGTTTCCACCAATGGACCCAATATGCATCTTCAGTACTGCAACATAAACGGTTGTGGTATAACAGACCTTTGAAACCCCTTCATGTAGATAGGTTTCTCCTCCTCCTTCTCCTCCTACTCTTCTTCTTCTTCTTCTTCGACTACCCAGAAAAAGTGGACAACAAGCTCCTCCAAAACATCGGTAATAAATCCAGTCAACACGGTGTCGTATCGTAGAAGACTAGCCTTTATCAACAAAGCTGTTAAAATGTCCAAGAACGCACAGATATTGCTAGCACGCACTGCATGGACAAGCGAAAATAGTTGGAAATTATTTTTGTATGGTGCAATGAAAACCAGAACACCCCAGAATTTGGACATTTGACAAAAGTTTTCTCCCTTTCTTTCTTAATGAAGGAACCCGGAACCCTGTTAACTCTGTAGGTTACTAGCGTGGGATCTTTTGGCTTAATCTACGAAAAAATACGTGCATGCACAGAGGGGTAACCTCGCAATGACAACGTAAAATCTCTGTATAGTGTGCCAGACACCTCGACGCTGTCAAACACCACCAATCAATCATTCTGTTACAATTTCAAAGGAAAACAGCGGTATGGTGTAAGAGAGTTGTCAACAATATCATTCAACACAGCAGACATCTGGACAAGCAATCAGCTCTCTGGTAAATCACAGTCATTAACTGACGTCGTAGGTGCAGAGGTGGACAAGGATTTATATAGGTTCCTGGTTAGGTCACTGCAGTGAAACTGGGAGTGCAGCTGACCTTCTGCAGATCACCAGACCAATAAATGACAACGGCTGGTTATATTTTAAAACTTAAATGTTGGCATATTACTGATATATTCTCACAAACACATCGAAACCATCACCATAACGAGAAATCACATAAGGGTTAAATCCATTCCTGTTTCTTACATCGTACAAAATCCGGTAACGCTTATAGCCAACGTGATAAGAGTCTGACTATACTGACCAGCTGAACGATTTGCATTTTTCGGCTTCGGTTATCCAAGCCACAAAAGTCTTCTATTAACATGCGGGTATCTGTAGGCAAGAAAAACGCAAGGAAAGAAGGAAGGACGGTAACGGCTGGCCTACAGTTAACCCCTTGCGAGTTGTGAAGGCGTATGGGGCGTGGAGGTACAGCCAATCTCATTCTTAACCTCGGTAGTCGATGAAGGTTAAGTGGTAAGCTTCATACCCCGGCCGCTTTAGCCGCGTTACCAATTCCATTACAAGCTGGGTGGACTCCAGAGCCGATCAGGATGGCTTGGGGAGAAAAGCTCTTTTTCCCTCTCGAGGACTGGGCCACGATTATTAGTAGAGCAAGAATTTACAGACATATTAACAAGTCCACACTCTCCGTTCCCATGTCACTAATTCATTCTTACATTCGTTCAAACCCATTTAATGATATTCAGAGCCAACAAGCGTGGTGTCCAAATTTAACGAAGCTGTGCCCCTTAGTTTCAAGACAAACAGCTTACCTTGAAGAGAAGTGCAACTTACTGTGACCAACGCACTTGTTTTCTGACTTAATTTCAACCTACAGTCGTTCTACGAATTAGCCCGTGACCTTTAGTTCCAGTGCAGACAGAATCCACAATGGGATGGCAACAACGACAAGTTTTTGTAATCCCACAAAAAAAAATACTTCATGCCCCTGTGACGTCATACTTGAGCACCATTTCTCCTACAATCCCTTCACGGACGACTTGACAAATACAAAGTTTACAGTAGTAGTCTTTTCACTGGGGGCGAAACGGCCACATAACACTGATACTATTATACCCAATGCGACGCTTACAACAGTATTCTCCTGAATTTCTGCTCGTCCCGGTCTTTCGTATTATATTTTTTGGTCTTCGAAACTTTCTTCAACTACATGTTACAAACACTGAAATAACAGAGGAAACTATGAGTTTGGTTTGACCACAGAATACACGATTGAGAACTTCACAGGAGGGACTGATAAAAGTAAGCTTAAACCTGAAAGCAAGAGTAACTGACACGAACGGTGATGGCGGTAAGTTGTTCTTGGTTACAAATGCTGGGGCATGATAAAAGGAAATCTAAAGTCACTGAAAAACACCGTTTCGTTTCTGAAGCTAAAACTCTGCTCCATAAAATTAAATGTCTCAGCTCAGTCACACCGACTGAGACGTAACAGAAAGGAATACAATGTTGAAGATGCCTAACACAAAGTTACAAACGAAAGGTACGCTCAAATGGTCTGCAGCACGCAACAAAGACAAAGCACAACAGTATCGAACGACATATGACTTATTTGTACACACATCTACATACTTGTCTACTTGAAAGTATCGATTCCGAAACCAAAGGGATGCACGAACACACGTGGTTTATGTGCGATGGACGGGGCGGTCAAAAACGCAGCTGCTCAACTGTCATACCAAATGTCAATTTATGGACTGTGCGAGGTGACTCGCTACGGAATACTTCATTCGGCATTATGCGATGTTCTCTGTACTTTACATCAGGATCTGGAGTTACCGAAGCATGAATGGCACAAACAACAGTTGCAGGTCAAGTGGTTACAATGATAGTTGTTTTGGCGCCAAACTTTCACATGCCAAATAATCAATTCATTGTTCAAGACATAAACCAGAGAAGAAGAAATGTGCTGTCAGGCCTACCTAAACCACAAGGACTAAAATAAAACCCGAATTTATTAAGAAGTAGGTAAAGAGGGTTGAGGGATTGAACGATTATAGGAAGAGAGATGAAGAATAACAAATTAAGGGCCAATAATCTTCTGGATCAAGTGATGCTGTTTAGCGCATAAATGAATTCCGTCAGTGCCATTAATTAAGAAATAAAAATGCCTGCTAAAAACATAATCCAATATAAACCACTAATGAAATATGTGCGGAGTGCTTGTAAGGGTTAACATACAAAAAACACAAAATGGAAAAAGAAGCAGAATGAAACTAAAACTGGGTTATTTTTTTAGTAACAATCTATAAGTGATAAGCCGGCCTACATAACTTTTAACCCTGGGATTTCAGTCACAGAGACACGACGTGTATATTGTGCAGTATATTCTACATGTAATATGGCTACACGCAAATATGCCTAAAAATAAGTTGCCTTAAAATTCGTGGGGACATCTTGAAGATAAACACATACACCACAAGCTACTGGGAAATATACTTTTGACGGATGAATCAAAGAACTTACAAGCATGAGGATATTGGTTTACAAGGGTAATGCCAGAGGAATGAAAGTGTGAAAGAGTCACAATAAGGTAAGTTACCGATTACCCTTCAAAAGACCGCAGGTCCAGCGGTATAACACCGTGTATGATTGTGTCACAATAAGGTAAGTTACCTACTGCCGTCAAAAGATAGCAGGTACACAGCAGTGTAACACCGTGTCTAAAAGTATGAAAGTGTCACAATAAGGTAAGTTGCCGATTGCAGTCAAGAGACCGCAGGTCCAGCGGTATAACACCATGTACAAAAGACCAAGATCTGAACGACGAACGAACAGCATAGTCAACAGCAGTCTAGTAAAAATGAAGTGATGATGAACATGGAGAACACCTGACAAAGCAAAGTGAAACGACTGCATTCGAATGGATGGAATATTTTCTTTGAGTGCTCCCTGGATACGAAGACACAACGTTTCAGGAAGTGATTCTCACAGTCTTCCAGGGCAAAGAAATAGCGCCGAATACTTTTCATCTATGAAATCCAGGTGCCTTTTCTACCGAAGACGAACATGGACACACTGCACATCTTTTTATCCAGACAAGGAATCATGACCGAAGAAAATTTGCCCAAGCCGATCCAATAACTCTTACAAACCCCGTCCAGCGCGTGTGGAAGTAAGAATGTGTGTGTATTTTATATATATATATATATATATATATATATATATATATGAGATCCACAAGTACATGAATAAATTAAAAGGCCTTACATGGACACCGCATCTATAATAGTGCGTGTCTAAAACGTATCTGTATGTCTCATCTATAAAATTCGTCGCAGGAATCTACTTCCCCTTTCAGTATATGTTAATTGCATCATTTTTCTCTTTCTCCATCCTCGACATTTGAGACCGAACATCCAACCGCCCAGCTCCCCCCCCCCCCCCCCCCCCCCCAAAAAAACAAATTTTTTTTTTTTTTTTTTTTTTTTTTTTTTTTTCCTTTATATTTTTTTTTTTTT
>Ga0123353_10009481_pt1 | contig 13449 bp, 12 predicted proteins | sample TergutLab28metaG_3_FD_92763 | JGI IMG/M metagenome (GOLD analysis project Ga0123353, IMG submission 92763) | Labiotermes labralis P3 segment gut microbial communities from Petit-Saut dam, French Guiana - Lab288 P3 | ecosystem: Host-associated > Arthropoda: Insects > Digestive system > Gut ... | reverse complement strand
GCGGTATGTTCTCCAGCTCGCGGCTCACCGCGCCGTAGCGGTCGATCTCCACCACCCGCTTGCCCTGCCGCAGCGAGGAGTTGGGGGTGAGCCAGTCTTCCATGGACCGCTCCACGCCGTCCAGGCCGATCAGGTCGTCCATGCGGTAGCCCTTGTCGCGCAGCTGATCGCGGTATTGATCCATGTTTTGTATCTTGCCGATGTACCCGATCACGTGGGACATGTGGGTGCCGGCGGGATAGACGCGCTGGGCGCTGACCGCCACCGAGACGCCGGGCAGCATCATCGACCGGGTCTCGATCTCGATCACGGTTTCCCAGTTTACGTTTTCCGCGATGGTGATGGGGGTAGACAGGAAGGCGTTCATTTGCATCAGCTGCCAAACCGCCAGCACCTGTGAGTGCTGCTCCACCAGCGCCAGCTTGTGCTCGTTGGGCAGGTGCCGCCACCTTTCCTCCGTAGACAGGCTGCCCCACCCTTCCATTTGCTGGGGCTGCAGGTACCGGCCCCAGTCCAAATGATCCAGCAGCCTGTAACGGGCGCACAGCCTGGCAAAGATCACGTCGGCGGGGGCGGTGGCCACGTACAGGTTGGCGCGCCACTGCTTTTCGCGCAGCGCTTGCGCGCTTTCGGTCACGTCGCCCCACTCAAAGTACCAGCCTTCGTACGGATTGTCCGCGTTGCAGGGCCTGTCCGGATTCCAGGGCATGCCCAGCTTCGCCGGGTCGTACCGCAGGGCAAAGTCATCCGCCGTCTCGCCGCCGTTGCGCTGCACGATCTCAATGGCGTCCACGATGGCGTTGGTGTACTGCCCGTAGGCGCTGATTCTTTCGCCCGAGGTGTCCGTGCCCGGGTTCCAGGTGGGATCGCGGTAAAAGCAGACGTTGTAGGTCCGCTTGTTTTGCGCCAAGATCACCGAGTTGATATCGGTGATCATGCCCCGGTCGCCGCGCATCAGGATGCCCTTCGTCTTTTTGCCCTCGGCGCTCTGGCCGTACTCGGCGCCGTCGCGAAGCTGCAGATTGACCAGCGTTACGATGAGCACCGCAAACATCGCGGCCATCGCCACGCCGATGGCTACCAGGCGCTTGGGGCGTCGGTCTTTCATAAGCGAACCTCCTTTCCGCGTCGCAGTCAGGCCTGCGCCATGCTGTCGTTTTTACCGCGGCCGCGGCCCTTGCCGGCCGTCATCACAAAGCGCACCGGGAACCGCGCAAAGAACGCCGCGATGGTAGAGTAAAGCACAAATTGCAACATCCTGCCCAGGATGGCCAGCGTCAAGTCCACGCCGCTCAGGTAGCGGTATACCATCAGCGCAAACTCGTACAGCAGCGCCATGGCGGCGGCGGTGATCAGCGGCACGTACCGGTACAAAAACGCCAGGGGGAGGCGCTTGCCCTGCCGCTTGGGCAGGGGCAGCCTGCGCACGATCGCCGGGGTAAGGCGGGCCGACGCGTAGCCCATGATCGGGTAGGCCAGCAGGTACAGAAACGGGAGCTGCCCCACCATCGCATCCATGATCAAGCCCATCACCGCGCCGGTGCAAAACCCGAGGTAGCGGTCTCCGTCGGCGGTGAGCCACACCAGCACGGCCAGCAGAACGTCCGGCTGCATGCCCAGCATGGTAAACCGCGGCAGAATCACGGTTTGCAAGATGTAGGCGGTCAATATCAGCAGCAGTATGCGCAAGCTCTTTGGCATGATTTCCCCCGATTCGTTCCCTGTTCGTTGAGCGCTTCGTTCATCGGCGATTACCCGGGCTGGTCGATCACCTCGTCGGGCTCCCAGCCGTCTTCCGGCAAGGGCGCCTGGCGGCCCGGCGCGTTGGGCAACGGCTGCGCCGTGGCGTTGTCCGGGCCCGGCGCCAAAGGCTGCGGGCCAACCGTGGGCGCCGCCATCATCGGCTGCTCCGCCATCTCCCCACCCCCGGGCCTTGTCCCGCCGGCGGGCTCGTAGCGCAGGATGAGCACATTTTCGATGTACCGAAAGTCGGCGATGGGCTCCACCACCACGTAGTACTTGTTTTCTTCCAGCAGGCGGGTGCTCTCCCGCACCGTGCCCAGCGGCAGGCCCCTGGGAAAGGGCAGGCTCTCGCGATCGCCGGAGGAGGGCAGGGCCACGCCCGAGGTCACCACCGTGTCCCCCGGCCTGGGCACCGAGGAAGCGGGCAAGAAGTACATGCGGCACAGGGGCTGGCCGTCGATGCCCAGCGTACCGCTGACCACGCCCTGATCGCGGCTGCTCACAATCAGGCCGCCGACGCTAAAGTTGCTGTCGATAACGGTGATCACTTTGCAGGTGGTTTCAAACACCTCCACCACGCTGCCCACCATGCCGGTATGGGTGGTGACCGCCATATGGGGCTTCACGCCGTCCCGCGCGCCCTTGTCGAGGGTAAACTGCGAAAACCAGTTGCCCGGTTCCCGTTCGATCACCCGGGCGTACAGCGGATTCAGGGGCGCGCGGGCGTCGTACTCGCCCAGCAGCTCCAGCAGATAATCGTTGCGGTACTGCAGGTCTTCGGCAAACAGCGCGCGGTACACAAGCTGCTCGTTGAGGGCGCGCAGCCTGTTGTACTCGGCCTCCAAATTCCCTCGCAACCTCAGCGTGGCGATGTAGTTGGTCACGTAGTCGGCCGCGCCGGAGAAAAACGACTTCACCGGCGTGAGCGCGGTGGCCATCGCATTTTCCGGAAAAAAGGTTTCGTTCACATACTGCGAGTACCCGGCCAATGCCAACAAGGCGATCAGCAGCAGCGCGAACAGCAGGCGCCCCAACCTTTCCAGCGTCGTACGTTCCCTCTTTGCCATTGCATCCTCCTTGCGTCATGGTAGCTTGATGGATGTGATCCGCTTATCCCGGGTGATCGGCAAGGCCGTCGCCGTTGGGATCGCCGTTGTCAAATGGCGAAGGCGTAGGCGCCGGGCGGCCCGGCGCGTTGGGCAGCGGCTGGGGCGTGGCGTTGTCCGGGCCCGGCGCCGAAGGCTGCGGGCGCACCGTTGGCGCCGCCATAATCGGCTGCTCCACGATCTCCTCGCCCACGGGCCGCACCTCGATGGTGGGCACATAGCGCAGGATCAGCACGTCCTCGATGTGCTGAAAGTCGGCGGTGGGCTCCACCACCACGTAGTACTTGTTTTCTTCCAGCAGGCGGGTGCTCTCGCGCACCGTGCCCAGCACCAATCCCCTGGGAAAGGGCAGCCCCACCCCCGAGGTCACCACCACATCCCCCGGCCTGGGCACCGAGGATGCCGGAAGGTAGTACATGCGGCACAGGGGCTGGCCGTCGATGCCCAGGGTGCCGCCGACCACGCCCTGGTCGCGGCTGCTCTCAATCAGGCCGCCGATTTTGAAGCTGCTGTCGACGATGGTGATCACCCTGCAGGAGGTTTCGTACACCTCCACCACGTTGCCCACCATGCCGGTATGGCTGATGACCGCCATGTTGGGCTTCACGCCGTCCCGCGTGCCCTTGTCGAGGGTAAACTGGGAAAACCAGTTGCCCGGCTCCGCCTCAACCACGCGGGCGTACAGCGGATTCATAGGAAGGTGCGCATTGTACACGCTGAACAGCTCCAGCAAGTAATCGTTGCGGTACTGCAGATCTTCGGCAAACAGCGCGCGGTACATCAACTGCTCGTTGAGGGCGCGCAGCCTGTTGTACTCGATCTCTACGTTGCCGCGCAGCTTGAGGGTGGCCATGTAGTCGGTCACATAGTCGCCCGCGCCGGAGAAAAGCGACTGGACCGGCGTAAGCGCGGAGGCCATGGCGTTTTCCGAAAAAAAGGTTTGGTTCACATGCTGCGAGTACCCGGCCAATGCCGCCAACACGATCAGCAGCAGCACAAACAGCAGGCGCCCCAGCCTCTCCAGCCTTGTCCGTTCCCGTTTTGCCATTGCATCCTCCCGCGCCCAGTACCAAGACAACCCGAAATGCGGTTACACGAAAAGCCATTATGCCGAAAGCCCTTATTCGGAAAGGGGATCGCCCTTGCCGATGCGCGCGATGAGCTCCACGTTCTCGGCCAAATAGCCCACGCCCAGCGCGGCGCAGTCGCTGGCCTCGCGGGCAATGAGCACGGGTATGCCCAATTCCGAGGCGATCAGCACGTCGATGCCCGCCAACTGCGCCGAGCCGCCGGTCAAGTAGATGCCGGTGCGCAACACGTCCACCGCCAGCTCCGGCGGCGTACGCTCCAGCACCCAGCGCACGGCGCCCACGATGTCGGCCAGCGGCTCCCGAAGCGCCTGGTGTATTTCCGCCGAATCCAGCTCCACGGTCATGGGCAGGCCGGTGAGCAGGTCCCGGCCGCGCACCATCGCCTTGATGGAGTCGGTGGGCGGCATCGCTGAGCCCAAGTCCATCTTCAGCGCCTCCGCGGTGCGGTCGCTGATCAGCATGTTGTACGCGCGCTTCCCATAATTAACGATTGCCTCGTCCATTTTATTGCCTGCCACCCGGATGGACCGGGACACCACCACGCCGTTGAGGGAGATCAGCGCGGCCTCGGTGATGCCCCCGCCGATGTTTACCAGCATGCTGCCCATGGGATCGTACACCGGCAGGCCGGTGCCGATGGCGGCGGCGAAGGGCTGATCCACGATGTGCACCGAGCGGGCGCCGGCCACCCGCGCCGCCTCGTTTACCGCGCGGCGCTCCACGTCGGTCAGGCCGCAGGGCACGGTGATCACCATGCGCGGCTTGGACAGGAATCCGCCGCCGATGCCCTTGCGGATAAAGTAGCGCAGCATCAGCTCCGTCATGTCGAAGTCGGCGATCACGCTGTCCACCAGCGGGCGGATGGTGAGCGTCTCCTCGGCGGTGCGGCCCAGCAACACCTGGGCGTCGATGCCGATGGCCAGTATCTCGCGCTTGGCGCTGTTGCGCACCACGGCGATGGTGGGCTCGTAAATCACGATGCCCTTGCCCTTGACGCTCAGGCGAAAGTTGCATGTCCCCAAATCGATGCCGATATCCGGCGCCAACAATCCCACTGCGCATTCTCCTTACGTGTGCTCCTGTACAGGTCAAAAAGCAACATCAAAGCGCTGAATCAGCGCCCTGGTCTGTGCGAGGGGCAGCCCCATCACGTTGGAGGGCGACCCGGCGATCTCGTCGATAAACGCGCCGCCCAGCCCTTGAATCGCGTATGCCCCGGCCTTGTCCATGGGCTCCCCGGTGGCCACGTAGGCCGCGATCTCGGCCCCGGTGAGGGGCACCAGGTGCACCTCCGAGCGCTCGAGCAGGCTCTCCTCCCGCCCGTCGGCCAGGTTCAACACGCACACCCCGGTGTACACCTCGTGCCACCGCCCGGCAATCAGCGAGAGCATGCGCGCCGCGTCGCGGGCGTCGGCGGGCTTGCCCAGCAACTGGTCTTGGCACCACACGATGGTGTCGGCGGCCAGTATCAGCCCCTCCCGCCTCGGCCGCAGCGCCTCGGCGGCGGCCCGCGCCTTGCGCAGCGCCAGTTCCAGCGCGCAATCGGGGGTAGGGTCGGCCACGGTCTCGTCCACGCCGGTGCGCATCAGCTCGAAGGGCAGGCCCATGTAGCCCAGCAGCTCGCGCCGCCTGGGCGAGCCCGAGGCCAGGATGATGGCGCCCGGCATACCTCTCCCCCTCCCGTACCGCCAATCGTATACCCGAACACAGTATTATACCACATAAAGCGCTCTTTGGACAAAAAAGCAGGAAAATAAGAAAAATGCAGAACATGACGCGCTGCTGTCATATTCAATATGCTAAAATAAAAAATATAGGATGGAAAGCCCGCAGAGAGGATGAGCTTAGGTGAACAGCGAAACGGTGAAAGAATACGGATTCAGCGCGGGAGCGAGCGTCGTGGGCATCGCCTCTTCCAAAGATTTCGGTTTGGCGCCGGAGGGCTTCAAGCCCACCGACGTGCTTGCGGAATGCCTTTCCGTTGTCGTTTTAGGCGCCACATTTCCACAGGAAGTCTTAAGCGACACGGCCCAATATACCGCAAGCCGCAACGCGATGCTCACCGCGATGACCAACATGGCAAAAGAAGTAGCAAAGCGAATAAAGGCCGACGGCTATAAGACAAAGGCGATCAGCGCTTCGGGTGGCAAATGGGTGGACGGCGACGGACGAAAAGAACAATTCGGACACATTTCGCTGAAGCACGCCGCTGAGTTGGCCGGGCTTGGGACCATTGGCAGGAATTATTTGCTCACAAATCCTACCTACGGCAACCTCCTTTGGCTCAGCGCCGTTCTTACCGATGCCGACCTGGTTCCGGATCAAAAAACACCGCGCAACATGTGCGATAACTGCAACCTATGCGTTGAAACATGCCCTTCGGGGGCATTGGATGGCCCGGCCTTATTCGGAAAAAAAGGGTGCTCCCAATTTTTTACAATGGTAGATAGAAAATTTGAAATAAAGTGCTTTGCATGCCGCACGGCGTGTCCCCATCGTTTTGGCAAATAAACCGCGATGGCAAAAAGATTGACAAAACCCGCCTGCCGGTAGAAGTCCTTCTATCGGCAGGCGGGCTTGATCTTTGGCGACCCGGAAGGGGCTCGAACCCTCGACCTCCAGCGTGACAGGCTGGCATTCTAACCAACTGAACTACCGGGCCCTATGGGACACACGCGTATTCTAGCCTATTTTCGTACCTGTGTCAACTGCATTTGCTTTCTTTTCATTTGCGCCGAGACATGCTATAATACGTCAAATACGGCACTATAGAAAGAAGGAGGAAGGACGCGCATGGAAGCGACAAAGGGCACGCACAAACAAACCTCGGTAAAGGAACTGTACACCAATACGCCAACGGATTCGCCGGCGATACGCGTGAGCGGATGGGTGCGCACGCTTCGGGACTCGAAGGCCTTTGCGTTCATCGAGCTCAACGACGGCACCTATTTCCGCAACGTGCAAATTGTGGCCGAGGAGGAGCGCCTTCCGAATTTTAGGGAGATCGCGCGCATCAGCGAGGGCAGCGCCGTGGAGGTGACCGGCGTCCTCGCGCTGACCCCCGGGGCCAAACAGCCCTTTGAAATCAAGGCCGACTCGGTGGCGGTGGCGGGCGCCTGCGATCCCGACTACCCGCTGCAAAAAAAGCGGCACGGCTTTGAGTTTTTGCGCACCATCGCGCACCTTCGGCCGCGCACCAACACGTTCAGCGCGGTGTTTCGCATCCGTTCCCTGGCGGCCCAGGCGGTTCACGAGTACTTTCACGCGCGGGATTTTGTGTACGTGCACACGCCCATCATCACCGGCAACGACTGCGAGGGCGCGGGCGAAATGTTCCGCGTCACCACGCTGAGCGTTGACGGCCCGCCGCGGGACGCCCGGGGCAAGGTGGACGACCGCGCCGACTTCTTTGGCAAGCCGGTGAGCCTAACGGTGAGCGGCCAACTCAACGGCGAGGCCTATGCGATGGCGTTCCGCAACATCTACACCTTCGGGCCCACCTTCCGCGCCGAGCGCAGCTTTACGCCCCGCCACGCCGCCGAGTTCTGGATGATCGAGCCCGAGGTGGCCTTCGCCGACATGCACGACTATATGGACCTGGCCGAGGACATGGTGCGCTTCGTGATCCGCCGCGTGCTGGAGCAAGCGCCGGAGGAGCTGGCCTTCCTGGGCAGCTTTGTGGACAAGGAGCTGCTGGCCCGCCTCAACCTGGTTGCCGGCTCGGACTTCGCGCGGGTCAGCTACACCGACGCCGTGGCGATCCTGCAGGCCAGCGGCCAGGCCTTCGAGTACCCGGTGTACTGGGGCTGCGATTTGCAAACCGAGCACGAGCGCTACCTGGCCGAGCGGCACTTCCAGCGCCCCGTGTACGTATACGATTACCCCAAGGAGATCAAGGCGTTCTACATGCGCCTCAACGACGACGGCAAAACCGTGGCCGCCGCCGACATGCTGGTGCCCGGCATCGGCGAGCTGGTGGGCGGCAGCCAGCGCGAGGAGCGAATGGACGTGCTCACCGCCCGCATGGACGAGATGGGCCTGGAGCGCGAGGGATATTGGTGGTATCTCGACCTGCGCCGGTTTGGCGGGGTGCCCCACTCGGGCTTCGGCCTGGGATTCGAGCGCTTCGTGATGTACCTAACCGGCATCGCCAACATCCGCGATGTGCTGCCCTTCCCGCGGACCACCGGATCGGCGGAATTCTAGCAATAACTTCAGATAAAACCGGCGCATCCCTACCCATTCGGCGCCGGCTAGGAGGACGCAACCATGTTCACGATCATCGTCAATACCGTGGCCGGGCACGGCAAAGCGCTGAAGGCGGCGGCGCGGGTACAAGCGCGGCTCAAGGAGCTTGGGCTGGAGTACGCCGTGGTGTACACCGAGTACCCCGGGCACGCCACCGAGCTGGCCAAGGCCTGCGGCGACCGGGGAGACCCGCGCCTGTTCTGCGTGGGCGGCGACGGCACCGTGTACGAGGTCGCCAACGGCTTGGCGGGATCGGGCACCTCCTTGGGCGTGATCCCCGGCGGCACCGGCAACGACTTTGCGCGCTCCCTGGGCCTGCCCAAGGATCCCGTGGCGGTGATGGACGCGCTGCTGTCCGCCCCCGCGCGGGCCGTAAACGTATGCAGGCTCAACGAGCGCGTGTTTCTCAACGTGTGCGGCGCGGGGTTCGATGTGGAGGTGGTGGCGGCCTGCAACCGCGTCAAGCACCTGGGGCAGGGGATGCTTCCCTACCTGTACGGCGTGCTGCACACCCTGTTTACGTACAAACCCCGCCACTTCACCATCGACTTGGACGGCGAGAGGCGGCAGGGTCCCTTGCTGCTGGTGGCCGTGGCAAACGGCCAGTACTTTGGCGGGGGCATGCACGTGGCCCCCATGGCGCGGCTGGACGATGACCTGCTGGATGTCATCATGGTGCAGCCGCTCTCGCGCCTGCGCATTTTGCGGCTGCTGCCCAAGCTGATCGACGGGAGCTACATCAAGCTCACCGGCGTGGTGGAGCACAGGCGCTGCTCATCGGTGCGCATCGCCTCCCCCGGCATGCGCATGCAGATGGACGGCGAAATTGGAGAAATTGAAGACGCGCTGCTCGACACCGGCGATCAGCGGCTGATGCTGCTCATACCGTAGAGCAGTCGTTCAGGGAGCGCGCCGGAGGTTCCGGTTGAGCATATCCAGGCAGATCCTTTCCATTTCGGAAAGCTGATAGATCACGAGGGAGCCGTGGGGCGCGCACAGCAGGGTCTCAACGGCGTGGCGGTACACCTTGAGCTTCTCGAATATCAGCACCAAGACCTCCGCGTTCTGCTGGGTCTTGGTTAGCAAAAAGGCGATCTCGTCGGTAAGCTGCATGCACAGGCGCAGCACCAGCTCGCCGATCTGCGCGGGAAACAGCGAAAAGAACTCGCCCGAGGCGATGCCCCCCGATATCACGCGATCCACCAGCGGCACGTTGAGCTCCAACTGCCGCTGCTTCATTTTCTCGCGCATCAAGGCGCCGTCTTCCCGGTAGGCCACGCGCAGCAGCAGGCTGATAAAGTCCGCGCTGTCGGTTTGCAGGATGGTGGCCCGGCGGAACAGCGCGTTGAGCTTTTCGCTGGCCGAGCCCTGGCACTCGGCCACCGCGCGCTCGCCCAGCTCGTAGGAGCGCCGGGCGCGGTCGTCGCAGATGGCTTCCAGCAGCGAGAGCTTGCTCTGAAAGTGATGGTAGAAACCGCCCTTGGAAAAGCCCAGCTCGTCGATGATGTCCTGCACCGAGGTGCTCTCGTAGCCGCGCTCATAGAACAGGCGCTCCGCGGTTTGGACGATCACCTGCCTGCGTGCGTCTCCTTTGCGCATATACGCCCCTCCGTCCGCATCTTTTGTGTAGGATCGCCTAATTAAAATAAATCTCTTTTTGGATGGGCTTGTATTCGGTGCGCCACAGCTGCGAGCGTTCGGCCTCCGCGCCGTCTTGGTAATACACCTTGTAGGTTTCCACCACGTACCCGGTGCGCTTTTCCTTTGCCACCCGCTGGGCGCCCGAGGGCAAATCCAGCGACCGGGTGTAGATCACCTCATTGGAGGGCTGGGTCTCCTTGGTGGTAACGCTCGCCAGGTCGATGGTGCGCCCCGGGGGCAGCTTTTTGCCGTACACCTCCACGGTCACCTTTTGATCGGCAAACCAGGCCACGATGAACACCGGGTATTCGCTGTTGTTGCGGAACTTAAAGTCCAGCCGCGGCCAGTCCACGGCGGCGTCCTCGCCGCGGGGCACGTAAGCGGACGGCCAGGCGTGGGGCGAGCGGGTCACGATCTCCAGGTCGGCGCGCACCACCGCGTTAAACAGCGTGGACGAGGTTTGGCAAACCCCCCCGCCGGTGGCGTCGATCAACTGGCCGCCGGCAATGGCGCCGGCCTCGCGGTAACCCTTGGCGGAGGTGCGCTGGCCGGTGCTCTCGTTAAAGGAAAGGGTCTCCCCCGGCAGCACCACCTTGCCGTTGATGGCCTGGGCCGAAAGGGAAATGTTGGCGTTGCGGCTCTGGTCTTTGGTGGTGTTGGTGGTAAAGCTGGAAAGCTGGCCGAACATGCCGGCGATGTCGGCCTGGCGCAGCCTGGGCTGCACAGCGTAGGTGTGCACCTGGATGGTGGCGTCGTACCGCTGTGCGTCCAGCGCCGCGGTTACCTCGGCGAAGAGCCGGTCGCCGTCGGCCTCGATCCCCGGCCGCTCCGGCTCGGAGATGAATATCTTTTCCATGGGGTTAAAGGCGGTAAGGCGGGCGTCCGCCGCGGGCTGGGTGATGCCGGCGGCTATCTGCTCGGTGAGCTCCCGCACCTTCACGCGGTCGTAGCCCCAGTCGCTGGTGAGGGCCATGCCGTTTTCCTCCACCGAGCACACGTTGATGTAGCGCTGTTGCAGGCTGCCGCTGCGTCCGTAGGCGTAGGCAAAGCGCAGCGCGGTATCGTACTTGGCGCCCACCAGCACCTGGGAAGAGTCGATGCGCCAAGTTTGGCCGCCGTGGGCCACGGTGATGGCAAACTCGGCGCTGCGCTGGAGGGTTTGCTCCTCCAGCGTTTGCCGGGCCTGCTCCATGGTCATGCCGGAAACGTCCACGCCGTCCACCACCGTGTTTTGGTAAAACACGTTGCGGTTCACCCGCCCGCGCACGCCAAGATGCTCGGCGTAGCGCGCGTACTCGCCCTGCACAAACCAGCCGGCCACCGCCAGCAAGCCCAAGCACACCATCACCACGGGCACCGTCCACATGGGAAAGGGTTTGCCGCCGCCCGTTCTGCGGCCCTTGCGCTTGGGGGGGGGCATGGGCTCGGGATACGGCGGCTCGCGCTCCCCCGTTCTCCGTTGGAAGTCCGCGCGAGCCGGGCGCTCCCGATACGAATCGTACCTTTGCGCGTTGCGACCGCCGCCCTGCCAATCGTTCTGCGGAAAGGGCAACAGCTCCCCGGACGCCCCGTCGCCGCCGGCGATCTGGCGAACCTGCCCGCCCGCCCGCGGCCTGGACGTGCGCGTATCCAAGCGATCCGGATCGTTTGCTCTACTGTTTGTTCTACTGTTTGCTCTATCGTTCGATCTATTGTCCACCCACGATTCCTCCACGTTCGTTTTCCCGCATGCGGTAGGTCAGGGTATACAGGCTGTCGGACAGGTGCACGTTTTGCACCACCACCTCCGGCGGGGCATCCAAATCCACCGGCGTAAAATTCCACACGGCGCGCACGCCGCTTTGCATCAGCCTGGCAAACATGGCGCGGGCGCTTTCCGCCGGCACCGCCAGCACGGCAATGTCCACCTGGTGGGCAGCGATCCAGTCCTCCAGCTTGTCCGCCGGCTGCACGGGCACGCCCTGTACATGCACGCCGGCCAGCGCGGGCGATTCGTCGAACAGCGCGCGGATCTCGAAGCCCTCGTGGCGGAACGGCGGGTAATTGGCCACCGCGCGGCCGATGTTGCCCGCGCCCACGATGATGGTGTGATAGGCGCGCGTCAGCCCCAAGATCTCGCCGATGCGCTCCTTGAGCTCGTTTACGTGATATCCGTACCCCTGCTGCCCAAAGCCGCCAAAGCAATTCAAATCCTGGCGGATTTGGGACGCGGTGAGCCCCATGCGCTCGCTGAGCTCACGGGAGGACGTGCGGTGCTCGCCCATCGCTTCCATCTCCCGCAGGTGCCTGTAATAGGCCGGCAACCGGCGCACCACCGCCTCGGACACGGGCGGCCGCTGGCGATCAGTCATGTGCCTACCTCCCGGGTTTCGCTCGCGCTCATGATCGGGTTTCATTATAAAGTATAGCATCTTTTTACCGAGGACGCAAGCGAATACACAACGCCACAATCAGGGCGGCGGCGCACCACCCCAGCGCGGGATACACCGCGCCGATCAGGCTGTCAAAGCCCAGCAAGCCCAACGCAAAACAGCCGGCGCAGGGCGCCGCCCAGCGCCACCTCTCCCCCCAGCCCGCGGGCATTTGCAAAAAAAGGCTGCGCAGCGCCGTGGCCAGGGTGCTCAGCATGGCCAGGCCGAGCACGCCGGCGCTCAGGTAAAACCCCGCTTTGCCCAACCTGGACGCAAACGCCACCATGGGCAGCGCGGCGGTGCGCAGCTCGCCGGGCCCGCGCCCCAGCGCTACCGCCGCCAACGCGAGCAGCGCGCCCAAAATCCCCGCGCCGGTAAGGGCCGCCCCCCTGCGCTCCGCCGGGCACAATCCCGGGCCGGACTCGCACAGCAGCCCGGCGGCCAGCGCGATGTTGAGCGCCGCGTACGACAGCGCCATCGGCGCCGCCTGCCAAGGAGCGGCGGGGGCCAGCAGCACCCCCTCGTTGGCCGGGGGCAGCGCGATCAGCGGCACATACAGGCAGCAGCACAGCGGAACCAACGCGCCCCCGCACAGCGCCAAACCGTTCATGCCATATAGCGCCACGCACAGCGCGCACAGCAGCATGCCGCCGTACCCCAGCGCATAGGCCGGGCCCACGGGCAGCACCAGGGCAGCCAACTCCCCCGCCCCGCTCAGCATCGCGGCTCCGGTTACAGCCAACAGCGCCACAAACAGCGCCGACCCGGCTGCGCCGCCGGCGCGGCCCAGCAGACTGCGGCACAGGCCGCCAAAGGAGCGGGAACCGCCGGCCGCTGCCAGCCCCATGATGCGCAGGGCCAGCGCGCCCATGGCCGCCGCCGCCAACGCCACCCCGGCGTAGCCCCACCCGCCGTACTGGGCAAAGAAGCGCATCACTTCCCGCCCGGAGGCGAACCCCGCGCCGATCACCGCGCCCGCCAGCGCCAACCCGACCCGAACAAATCCCATTCGCATCCCTCCGCAGAAAGGGTATGCGGGCAGGCGATCGTTGTTTAAGCAAATGCCGCAAAGACATGCGCTAGTGATTTGGCAGGGTTGGATTTTAAGGTTCTAACCGAGAGATTTTTTCGTCCGGCAAGGAGCCGGAACGCAGGCGTAGCAGCGCTACGTCAAGTGGAGAGCGACACAGCTGGGCGGAAAAAGATCCG
>Ga0123353_10009480_pt1 | contig 13450 bp, 7 predicted proteins | sample TergutLab28metaG_3_FD_92763 | JGI IMG/M metagenome (GOLD analysis project Ga0123353, IMG submission 92763) | Labiotermes labralis P3 segment gut microbial communities from Petit-Saut dam, French Guiana - Lab288 P3 | ecosystem: Host-associated > Arthropoda: Insects > Digestive system > Gut ... | reverse complement strand
TATTAGCTTGGATTATACAGTGTCTGCAGTTTTAGAAAAGAGACAATACAATTTTTTATAGACAGAATCCAGAAAGTAGGAAGGAAGAGAAAAGAACAAGACAAACTGCAGCAGAAGGAAAGAAGGACGGAAATTGGATTCCGAAAACTGTCTGTGAAAGTTCCAGTCTCTAAATACACATTAAAAGTAAAAAACGTAGTTGTATAATGATTAACCCCACGGGTACACTTAGTTCCTGTCACGGACACGGACGTATTTTTGCAGTAAAAGGTTGGACACGTCTTCATGTGGACAAAGATAATACAGAAACATAAATTACTGTGTAATTTCAGATATTACACGAGATTTCCATGCACATTAACTTTCTTGTTTGTGCTTTCGTAGGAAAACTGAATGTGGTGATGTCACTAGTTGACAGAAAAATAATGGATATGACAGGAGTATTTTCTGTCAAAATAATTAATACCGTAGATGGTTTTCCACTCTTCCTTACTTCCTGAATACACAATTTATACCGGTACTGCTGTGACAGGTATGATGTTCTGATTGTCCTGTTCTATACATTTCTTAGTTTTTCTCACCTTAAGTCTTTGTTTTATTTTGTTTGGTTGTCTCTTCCTTTTTTCGGCCCTTTCTTATATCTCTTCTTTCTTTTCTTTAAGTACCACACCAACAAATGCACATATATAGTCTTTAGTAAGCTAAAATTTACATTAAAACACTTAAAACTCTCCTACATGTTTCGATCATACGTTCATCCTCAGGGAGAATACTTTGTTCCTTGCTAAAGTTACAGTTTAAAACACTCAGTGATTTACTTCGTTATAATTATAAGGTATGATCGAAACATGTAGGAGTGTTTTAAGTGTTTTAATGTAAATTTTAGCTTATTAAATATTATATATGTGTATTTGTTGGTGTGTTACCTAAATAAACTACAAAATGCACGGTGTAACGATAAAGACTCTTCTTTCTTTTTTTCCCCCCTTCTTCCTTCAATTCTCTGTCTTCATATGCGCTGTATCTTCCACTGAAATTCGGCTCAAGGAATGAAAGAATGCCCAAGAATTTTTAAGTACTTCCGAATCACATAGACATGTACATAGTCGGTAGTATGTGGGTCACAAGTGTCAGGCCGAAACTGAAAGGACAAGAAGTCTCGAGTTTGATTTATGCTTATTTACGTTGTCATGACGTAAAAGTTAGAACTAAGTTATCAACTTTTTACTTTATATCGCAATGCGTTTGTTTTGTATGATAAGTTGAGGCTACAGAAAGTCAATTTATCCCGCCCTATGTGTACTAATTAAGGTATTTTGGAGTCGTTTCTTTAGATAAAGTGCACACCGTAGGTTGAAATCCGAACCAAATTTCTTATTAACTTCTTTGACTCTATCACAGGGATACTCACACAGAGTGGTTTGAAGATTTCTGTATATACAACAAGCTGTCCCAGTATTGATGCATGGTCTTGCAATACCATGGGGCCGTCGTCGGATGTTTTCGTTTCATCCGTGTTGGCGTGTAATATAACACCTGGTATTGAGCTCATATTTCAATGGCAATAACAAGTGATAGATTATCAAAAGATTACAGGGCTTTCCTCTCTTCAATCTTGCGAAAAGTTGAGGTCAGGAGTTCAACTTTTCATAACCGAAATATACAATTTCTGTACCCTTGTTCGTATTGTTGAGGGAATACACACAATAATAACGTAATTTGACACTCTTTATTTTATATAAAAACTAAATTTTGTTTCTGTACCACCGCATTAGGCTTTGTAGCTTATCTTAAAATTACAGAAGTTTCTTCAAACTTTATTACGTTCTTTGTTTCCCTGATTTAGCCAAAGTTCTGAAAATTTTTAAGTTTTTTAAATTTAACATTAAAGCCAACTTTGGATTTAGGTCAATGCTTTTGTTTTCCTCTTCCTCCTCCTCCTCCTCCCCCCCATAAAAAGTTTCCCTTTTTTTGCTTTGGATGTTATATCTTATTCGAATATATTTTAGAAATGTTTGGTAGCAAAAGTGTCACGGTTTATTCGTTCACATGAAAATTATTTTGTCCAAACATAATTACAGTCTGCATTTATTATTAGTTTTGCAGTATGAACTGTGAAAATTTCATTACGTTTCTTTTCGGTTCCTTTCTTTCAAGAGCCTTAACGCTGTCCTAGTCTAAGGACTTAAAGACTGACAAGGGAGCGACGTGGGGAGACGTAGTCTTGGCTCTACTTGAGCTGGAATAGAACGAATGTCTGGAGTGACGAAACACATTTTCCGTACCGTGGGCCGAGATACGATCATCATCTGTCTGGAGTACGAAACATTAGACTATGATGTAGGGTCAATAGTAGCATAAATGATAATGACGAATATTGTGAATGTACAAAAGCAGAATTGCAAGTGCCTCATTTCCGTGGTAATGTCAAGATCATTCTCTCTAGATATCTACATAAACTAATTTTATTTTAGTCTCTGTCTCTTCCTAAACGCAACCGCAGTAATACATTAGTCATATGGTATATGTATACTGAGTTGTAGCTTCCTATTGTATGTATTAAATATTGCCAGATTCATTATAGGCCACTAAAGAAATGTGGTGCATGCTTAAGTCGCATGTCATTTCAGTATGCAAAAATTGTGGAGGGTGAAATGGCGAGAAATAATGTAGACTGTTAATAAGGAAGGATTTTATAGGACGGTTGTGGCGTATTTCTATACAGGAACATATTTTGCTTATTTTCGTAAAAGTTCTAAGAAAAACACGAAATTTCTATTTCATGATAAACGCTTCAGATGGGATTTGAACCCAGCAACTTACTGAAACTGAAGAGGGGAAGCATTTATGATTATCTGCTTTTAAAAATCCGTAAAAACAGTTAAAAGTGATAACTACTAAAATTTAAATATATTGTTAAACAGTAACAAACAATACATTCTTGTCCTTATGAATCATTTGGTAAAATATACAGGTTTAGTTGGCGAAATTGTATTTTAGTCATTTGGCTGATGGAATCTTTTATTCTACTAGATGGTAACAGGTATTTCCGAGAGGTATATTGCAACCTCCATCTTCAAGGCACAAATAAACTAGGCTATTTGTAGCCTGATTCCTCCCGTCTTGGCTAAGTTTTATTTCGCGAATTGAGACCTATGTCATAATCAAGAAAACCATGAAATTGTTTTTCATGATCGCAAAATTTCAGATCTCAAATACCGATAAAATTTGATATAAATAATTCTCAACAGATGAAGGTTTTTCTGTGGCAAGATATAAACCTGCACTTAGTTTCAAGGTCCATCATCGTGATACGCGGGTGCTGATATGTCCTTAGCCTGACCAGGAAGGAAACAAGCTAATATTTCTGTCAGAATGGCGTGAATTTCCTTCGGCGCCTTGCCTTGCAAAAAAAACCTTGATGACAGCTCGCGTCTCGATATTATTGAAATCGCGCGCGTCCCTGAAATGCTTCCCAGCTTGTTTCCTTCCTGGTCGGGCTAAAGACTCATCAGCACTCCGGGTGCTTCATCTGAAGCTGGTAGTGTGAGAGTTCAAAATACGTGTCAGAAAAATAAGGTTCCTATTGGAGTATACAGAATACATCTCGGTTCATGTGATTATTGGAGAATGAAAACAGTATGTTCTGTCGAGGTAGAATTGCCAATGCGTGGAAAAAACTTTATGAGGCGAAAAGAGGAACAATTGCTGCCAATATTGAATTTCTCTAAAGTTGTCGATAAACCTAAATTTCATGGTTTAAATACTTGTGGAATATTGTGATACAAAAAAAAATGTTTAAATTCATGTGGTATGAAGAGAGCTCCGATAGACTGATTTTTCTGTATAGAATAGGACTTTTTTGTGATAAACACATTCATCAACAAAATTGACAGTAAAATATAATTAACCAAAATCATACTGAGAATGTAATATGATCTGCTTGTTCCTGACCCGACGTATAGGTTGTGTCACAACTGCCGCCTTTAGAGACGTCATGCAGAATTGTATTTTTCATTTATCTGCTGTAATATTAGGTTAAAGGTCTAGAGAGGGTCAGCCAAGATATGATTTTTTATTCTGCTGGTTATCAGTTATTTGACTTTTACAGGAAATAACCTGGTACACTATGCTTCGAAGAGCTGGAATGCTATGTTATAAATCTGCTGATAAAAGACTGGCATTGAGTACAGAATGATTGTGCACTTATTAATATCTATTAATTTACTAACTGCCTGGTCGGCTACATAAATGTGGTTGAATATAAGGTAAAATAATTTCTTCCTTTTTACACTTTGTCCACAATTGGGAAAGAAACTTAGGAAGCGTAAAAATTGTTAACTGAAATTAATGATTAAAATAGTGAAAGTTGTTTTCCCACTGTGGGTCCTTGTTCTGTGTTAAATTGTTTATTATTAACCTTTTAAAGAAAAAATTGGCCTGAGTTGGGATTACAGGTTCAGTTTGTAGCGCGTAGTAAACATTCTCCGTCTCACTAAACACAGGCTATTAGTGTTGTATAAGGTAAAAACGCAGCTCGTTCTGTTACCCGTATAAAACAAAAATATACTCTTTGGGTGTAAGGTATAATTTGTGAAAGTCAAAAACGAGGTGATACATAATCATTAATAATTAAAGGATTAAGCAATCAATTTTTATGGACAGTTTTATATGACGCCTTCAATATGATATTTAAAATTTCCACAGCTGTGTTTATGAAGATTTAAGTCTTCTTGGACGTTACTTCGTGTCGACTGGTAAATAGTAATCCACATTTTGCAGGATCTCAGTGCCTTTCCAACATCAGTAAAACCTTACCGGTCGACGCGACTAACATTAGAGAAGAACTGAATATTTATTTCCATTCTTGTTTTGCATCACTCCCGTGCAATCTCAGGGAATTTTTCAATGTAACTGCACGAAATCTCACATCTAATATTGTGTCTACAATACGTAAGAAGTAATAGCCTGTCACACAGGATATACATATTCACGCATCTACAATTTCCTGCTTATTTCTTGGAAAATTTCGATCTTTGAAGGCGAGACCTCTAGGTTCTCTCGAAACATCTAACACCACCTACCCAATGGCACTGTGTCACGTCACAGAAGAACGGAGACGTCATTATCCTGTTTGCTTAAGAGTAGGCCTTTGACCCAATTTTTTTTCTCTTTGTCATACATGTGTTGGCCCACGTCCAACACATCATCTCCATTATTTACGAAATAACCCCCGTTTTTTTTAACATTAAGCTTCATGCAATTCTAGTTTTGGCTGTCGATTTTTGAAGCATTAGAAGCAGTATATTCTGTGGTTTCTTTGCGTTTTCCTTCATCTACTTTCTCAATGAAATGCTAATAGTACCTTCTAATAAATTCTAGTTCTGAAAGCATAAGATCTTAGAAAACTGTTACATATCGGTACATAAAATAGATAAATTTCTTCTTAAATTCAAATGACCAATTACCAGAAAACTCGCAGAACTTTCATACACACCACCGATATAACTGACGTTGTTTGTACATCATGTTATCTAATTGTAAAAATAAAATGGTTTTGAACACTTTAGCCGTTATTAATTAACAAGTGTTTAACAAATGGTCACGTTATTGACACAATTGATGCCATCCGTGATGATTATAAATGTACATATTAATTACCGTGTGTGAATATGCATCTTTAAAATCTTTGTAATCAAATTAATGGCATTAAAGCATTAAACACTAATCTCACCCATAAAATACATTGATACCACATAAAGCCACTGAACACATAGTTGTGCTGCGTTATTTGTAAATGCTTGACTAATATGATACGAGCACTTTTATTTAATTGCTGGTTTTATCGAAGTTTTCCCGTGACAGGATGATTAAAAAGTAAATGTCTGATGAAAAATCATAATTTGGATTCCATCAGTGCAAGTTAATTTTTTTGGAATTAATGCGAGGTTTCAAGGCTTTGATATTGACACAATTTTCGTTTGTTGTTAAATGTGTTTTAAAACGGGCTACTTCTTCTTGGTGAACTCAACGACACTATTTTGTTTCGTACACACCACCAGCAAAAGCCTTCGAAACATCGGGTATTTTTTTTGGAAACACGCATTTGTTCTGGGAGAAAAAAAATTTCCTCTTTTGATGGACATGGGACTAAGCTCAGATATTCGTTCTGTGCTCACCATACAGATTCCTTTAATGTTAGCACTGATGGTATATTACAGGAATCACCGTACTGTAGAGGTTCAAGTAAGCCTAACATCTTACTTATATTTGAATGATGCCATCCCGTTGTGCACGTTTAACATAATTTATTGCAAAGTGCCGTCTGTACACAACTATTGAATAGAAATTGTAGTTTTACAACTGGTTAATCAGGCTACATGTTTCGGCCGTTTACTCTGTAGGCATGATGATGGCCGGATAAAAGGCCAAAACATGTAGCCTAATTAACCAGTTGTAAAACTACAACTGTTATTGAATTATTGTGTATAGACGGTATTTTGCAATAAATTTTCTAACATCTTACGGTATTTTCATGTTCATGTTATCTGTTACACGCCATATTATTATTGTTTTCAATGTTTGACAAGTTACGAAATGCACACGAAGGTCAACAACTGAGGCATCTTTGCTTGTTATTTACCGGTAGATTTTAAATTCGCGATTAAATATAACTTTTCGTCTTTTACCCAAGCCACGCGATAAGATTTCTCCGGGTCTTGGCAACAGATTTATAGTCGATTATATCGAGGACTTTTTTGAAGGTAGAAATGTCGAAAAGGGGGAGGTTTAAAGTGGATTATTTTTTGTAATTCTAAAACGATAAGATACCGATTTATGTTCGCTGTAATCGTCAACTGTTTCTTCGTCCTCAGACTGCGTTCCAGAAAACGCAGTCTGCGTCCGCTGGACAGAACGACAGCAGCGAGGTGTCGCAAACTTATGTGGACAATCATGAAGAGTTCTTCTTATTTTAGTCCGATTTTAGCCACCATCAATATAACCTACAGATTCTGGTATAAATCCAAAATACAAAATTTTACGAAAATTCGCATGGTGGGAGTTGCTCTGTTCCATGAAGACTGATGGACTGAAAGACGGACGGACAGACATACATGACGGGTCTAATAAGAAAAATAAAAATGGCTCGGTTGTCTTTCGTTATATACAATTCATTTTAAGCGTTGTTGCTGCCTCTTACGTAACTCATTTATCTAGGTACGTAACTGAAACGAAGTTCTGAAACAAAAAGTTTTCAGAAGTGAAAGTAGACGGGTTTTAATATATTTTAATATATTTTTCCGCTTCATTCGTACGGCAAGTGACAGGTACAAAATGAATACAAAATATCTCAATAATCTAATTTGAAACAAGATTTTTTTTTTTAGAATTTAATGACAACACAATAAGGTAACAGAAGAAAACGAAGCGTGGGAAAGGCTTGCTACCGTATAAACTCATTTAACGTTGTATTTCGCTGCTATATTACGTGTTTAATCAGAAGTCTGCTGAGAAAACTTGCTGTATTTGTTGCGTTCTTTAAAGAGCTCTGTTATGATTGAAGCCTCTTAGAGCCCTTTAAGTATTAAGTATTAAGTTAGCCAAGACAGTCAGCCAGTCTGTCCATCATGATTTCGAGCCTCACACCCACCCGCTTTTCACCATTTTGGCCAAGCACTCACATTCGTTTAGGGGTTCCATCTTACACGACTTGACTGGTGTGTTGTGTCCAGTGTCTCGGTCTATATCAGTTAAACGTGTACTCTTTGACAAGTGGAAGCAAATTGAAAACTTTTAAATTGATACATGCGTATAAAAACACGCACGGCCTCTGTGTGTCTAGACCTCACACAAATCTTTCCTCGCTTAACTTCTATTATGTTCAACGACAGCTTAATCTAAAATTAACCTATATTATAATTCAAGATTCGTTGCGTGCCACGCAGTAAACACACTCCGTCTTTGTTATAAACCCAATCAGTTAGTGATGTTCAGGGAAACAATCACTATTTATTGGAAGAATCTTACAGAACGCATGTGAACAATGTGAGCAAAACCTAGAATTTTTAATGTTAAACATGGTGGTACAAAAAGAAACGGAGGGTCATTAAAGGGTTAGAGTATTGTATATTCCTATATTATATTTTATTTCCATTACATATACAATGTGAATGAAACTGGGAGGTCATTCTTTCCCTTCTGTTTTATCTGTCCTTTTTTCAGCTGCGTGTTAGAGCCTCTCATGGTAAAAACAGTCGCATGTCATAATGTGTTACTTTAGGCGTTGGACTTGGATGGATAAGGTACAGTGACGAGATTTTGTGAACACGATAATGAACTGCTGGCCTGAACAGAACAGCTGTGCTGCTGTCATCTCCTGAAAGAACATTCCCTTCTATGTAGCAACAAAAAGTTACAGTATTAGAGGACTCAAGCCAGATATTCACTCACACACTTGTTTAATAAGTAGAAACAGTTCAGTTTTTGGTAATGTATACAGCAACGTGTTTCGACACTAAAGGAGCATCATCAGGCCCATACATGATAACACACTTAAAAAGATATGCAATTGCACTTGCTGAAATGAGATTGTTTTGCTGTAAGAAATAACAAAAATTAAGTAGTTTTAATGTTTTGTACTTGTTAAATAATTATACGAAAACACTATGAGTTTTCCGAATTTAAAATTAAAATTTACATATTTGTTAACCGAGTTACATTCTACAGAACACCGGGTTGTTGTAAGTTCAACAGCCTTTGTGTATTAGAATATTATAACTTGTCGTATTTCTAGTTTGTGTTTGAAGAATGGAGTTATGTGGAGGAAGAACTAACAGGAGTGTGCGTGTTTGTCTTCATATTAAGAAAGCACAGCACAAGAAATAAGTTACTTTTGAATGAATGCCACACGCTGTTCACGAACATCGCAGTCATAAACTCTTAACAAGCATAGACTTTCGTTAATACATGTTGCATACAAATGAAAGAAAATTGGCTTATACTCTTATTATTCAAATATAAACTAAGTTGGAGTGTAAGCAACGTCTAAATTTCTGGCCTTAATGGAGTAAAAATTCTCATACCCTTACGGGATGCATATTCTTTATCAGCGTCCAGTTGAACGATGTGAAGTTTTCAACACATGTGTGAAACATGGTCTTATAGTTGTGCCTCAAAATTATGACTTTTTGGAAAAATTTTATGTGAAGATTTGAAATTAGCATATTAAAATTAATTTTAAAATTTGAATTTCATGTCACCAAGATTTGTTGAATTTTTACTACTACTACTGCCTTTTCCACTACTTTTTCTACCAAAATAAATAGAGGATTGTGCAAATAGGATGCCCCGATTTTGAACACACGCAACGTTGGCATTCTTTTTTAAAGCATGAGAGGTGAAGCGAGGTGACTGATTCACAAAAGCAATATGTAGTTGTGAAGTTGCTGAGAGGAACAAAAATTCCGTTGGTAAGGAACGTCGAATTTTATCGATAAAAGGCTGCTTTTAGGAAGTTGTCTCCTGTACATTATTGAAGTTGTCTTTCGTAACTTTCCTAGTTCATGGCATAAAATGTCTGTTACGTGATAATCATTAGATCTGTATGCCAGTAACATTAATGACTCCTACATGCACCTTCTGTGGCTTTGTAACTAGACTTCAAAATAAGTCAAACGGTATTAAAATCCGGAAGACACTGACAGAAGTTTGTTATTATTTTTCTTGAGGTGACTTCGGACAAACTTAATTCGATAGTGGTTAACTGGTTTTGGTTAGTTAGTAAATTGAATGTTTGTTTTGTTAGTTGGTTATTTGCGTACTTATTTGATCGGGTCGGTTTATGTCCCATAGCAATTTTGTCACTAATGGACCTGTTTTTCCAGCTCCTGATAATAAACGAATGAAGCACTGGTGGCAGGATAATTGACAAAGGAAAGCCGAGGACGCTTTCCACCAGTAGCCCGACATGAACTTTCTCGATATCGACTCGTGACATGGCCAGCAATCAATATCTCATCTTAAGGAATGTCGACATACATAAAACGAATAGCTGTGATTTTTATTACGGAGACTGAAGTAGCCGTCAGCCTTTATTAGAAATTTTTGGTAGAAATAAGTAACGAGAACTAAACAGGTTTTGTGTTTCATCGATTATTTAAAAGCGGACGTAGGAGAGAAATACGAACTAATACTCATTTCGCATGTCTAATAATTACGAATATGTTAGCTATGTGGGTTATCTTAATAGACATGTTGTGTGACAGCAATACAGGTACAATTAATATGTAGGGGGAAGGAAAAGTACTTTCAATTTTGTAGTACACATAACTACGGTCACAGTTTTACTACGAACAATTATGGAAAATATACTGAAAGGAATGGCATATTATAATTTATATAAGTTTTTTTAAAATGTTATTAATGTCATGGTTGCATGAAGTTTGGCGATTGTAATCGTGGCTGCTGAAAAGTCAGGAAGTTATTTAGTTATCTATCGCTCATAAACAAATAAACCTCTATGTTAAGAACTAAAACTTTTTTTAACGAACATGTCCTTTTGGATCTATTCTGTTTAGAAAAGTTTTATCATGTAAACTTGATTCTTCTGACAGATTCTGTAATGATAGTTATTGCATTAGGTAGTGGTCGGAGTTCAGTGGTCAGTGTAGTGAAAGCACTCATCAAAAAGGCACATATTATTTTATATTCCTTCCGTCCATTGTCGATAACCAGTTCACAACATTAACCAACATATTTCACAGTTTTCATCCTAACCAACACAATGCACAGTGTTCATCCTAAACAACACAATGCACAGTGTTCATCCTAACCAACACACTGCACAGTGTTCATCCTAACCAACGCAACGCACAGTGTTAATCCTAACCAACACAATGCACAATGTTCATCCTTAGGTATTTATGTGTTAGTATCATCACATTAAGTATTGTTACATGTTTCAGGCCTCAAGGTATCCCTGATGATGATCCCTTGCGGAATGAAAAATGTATGAATTCGCAATTGATACTGTAATATAAGTATTTAAGGAAGAACATAGAGCTTTTTCTTGGTTATGTGAACGTGAGAAAGGTTAAGGTTACTTGTCTCACGACATTCAGTAAATTCCTGTATCAATATGATGTCAGCGATATTACGAAGGACTTTACACTAATCAGCATATTTAGATAAGAATATAAAATGTTTCAGTCTGTATGTTGACGCTATAAAAATAAGAATTAGTAATTGTAAAATTTTATAATCCGTTTGTTCATAACTTGCAGGTGTTCTAATTCCAACTGCGATAAATTAAGCTTTTTTTACTTGTTTCAGAACTTTTCATCACAGCCTTGTTATAAGTAGTTAATGATTTTTAATTCATACAGAACTTGTTTTTATGATTTCCCTCCAGCTAGATGGTTTATTATTTTTCGCAGTCAAACTGAATGTTAAATACAGAGTAAATTGTTTCTTCTTGTTTTTCATTCTACACAATATTGCTTTAAGAGAAACTAAGTATCTCTTCTAACTCCTGTTACCTTTCCAAACATTTAGTGTTATAATTTTCCCTCAATAATATTTGTTTAACCATGGCATTTTAACTGACAGTATTCTCCAGGATTCATTAGTATCCTTTTAGACTCATTAATGATAAATGTTTTTCAGGTTTAAACGATTTAGATTTTCACAAAATATTTGATGTTCCATTCACATAAATAACAAATCCAAAGAAGGCAAAATATATAATTTATTAAACTTAATATTAAATGTTCATTTAATATTTACACTTAACATTAGATATTAGTAAATAATAAAACAGACTCTATGAGTTTCAAAATACAGTACTGCTATTTCTTGCTTAAATATTTGCACTAATGTTCCTGCAAAATCTACGAAGAAATCACGAATGTCGTTTCTAACACAATTATACCATAATTGTTTGCTTACTTTTCTCTTTTGCGTTTATAATGTTGATTTTGAGCTGCATGTTTCGATCTTAAAGTTCGTTATTAGGAGGATTTTTCACCGACATAAAAATTGGAACAACGGAAGGTTTTATAATATAAATAATGCAGAATTACCGGAAATAGTTAATGACCTATCTGTAATAATATGTGAAAATATATAAAAGTCTTCAAATGAGACTAATTTTGTTACCACTGAAATCGTTGCACTGTCTGAGAGTGCTAATTGAGGAAACAAGAATTGTGATTCGATAAGAGACAGAAAAACATTACACAGTAAATTAAGACTCATACAAACAAAATTTATTACATTTCGTTTGTTGCTGCCCTACAGTACTAACATAAAGGAAGTATGTAAGGTCACTGGGAATGCAGTATGCTCAAAAGTCAGAATTGTTAACAAACCGAATATACTTATTAAAAAGCTGTGGATAGAAACCGGTAATAAATCGATGTGCCTGTTTTTTTTGCAAGTAGGAGTTCTTTTTTATAATAAGTTATACTAATCAGCTACGAGCTGGACAGTTCGAGGTACGAAATCCGGCAGGAGCAAGATATTTTTCTCTTCCTAAAACATCCATAGCGACTCTGGGGTCTCCACCAGTTACTTTCCCATTGAGTACCGGCTTTCTTTCCCAGGAGTAAAGCGGTCGGGACGTGAAATTGACCACTTACCTCCATATAGTGCTGAGATTGGAAATAAGTGGAGGTGTAATTTTACGCACTCTACACGCTCTCATTGCGTGGGTAGGGACATCGTGCCTCTTTTATAATTTGAATGATAAAAGCGTCGACTTAATAATTACATAGAATTTTCTGATATTGTCTGAGGGTTTGGTATGCGCAGTGATTATGTGGAAATTGGTGGACGTATTATTATGACGTATTATATGTATGATTTCTCAGTTTATCATGTTTTATTATCCAACATTTTTTTTATCCACTCCTCTATGGATGACATTGAAATCCAATTGTGATGTGCCGGCGCTGTGTCTTAGAGTAGTCTGCAGGTAGTGGCTTTGTTTTGGACACCCCCGGAAGCCTGCATGTGTCTTGTGTTGATGATTGAATTAGTGATGTAATGCGCTATGCGTATCGACTGGTAGGCTTCTGGGGGTGACCAAAACAAAGCCACTACTTAGGGACTACAGTACAGAATTGGGACACTGCAAACTCCCTTCAACCGACTGACATTTTCTGTGATATTTCTTAGTTTATATCGAGTTATTAAGTTGAAGTGAACTAGGACTTACTGTTCCTTAATCAGTGTTTACTTTTTTCTTTCGTTGTCACCTTGGTGCCTTATTGTAGAATTATTTCCCACCAGCTGCACCATTAATTAACCAGGAATTGATAATGAGTTGTAGACTGTACATAGTGACAATAATGTCGGAGAATAAGAATACGGAATTTGGACAGTGTAAAAGACACTTATAAAAAAAAGCTTTTCCGGAAAATTGTTTTTGGACTGTCTTGTGCAAGTATAT
>Ga0123353_10009478_pt1 | contig 13451 bp, 8 predicted proteins | sample TergutLab28metaG_3_FD_92763 | JGI IMG/M metagenome (GOLD analysis project Ga0123353, IMG submission 92763) | Labiotermes labralis P3 segment gut microbial communities from Petit-Saut dam, French Guiana - Lab288 P3 | ecosystem: Host-associated > Arthropoda: Insects > Digestive system > Gut ... | reverse complement strand
CCTTGGACAAACGCAGGAGCGACATCGTACATTCCTTGACCTGCCCGAGACTTCCCGGCGACGACGTCAGTTCAGGATCATACAGCGTCTGTATGGAGTCTACGATCAAAATATCAGGCTGCAGTTCCTGCGCCGCCGAGAGTATCTCCCTGATCTCTGTCTCCGCAAGCACAAAAACGCCGGCGCCTTTTACACCAAGGCGCCCGGCGCGCATCTTAAGCTGACGTTCAGACTCTTCGCCTGAAACGTATAATACTTTCATCGGGGTACTCAACACCCCACACATCTGTAACAGCAGCGTCGATTTTCCGATACCGGGCGAACCGCCAACCAGAACCAGCGAGCCGATGACCGCGCCCCCTCCGAGCACTCTGTCGAGCTCCCTGAATCCCGTACCGAAGCGTATTTCACCTGAAGCGTCCACTTGCTCAAGCTCGCGGGGGATCTTTCTGCCCTTTAAAACTGCGGCGGCAGTTCCGCCGGATGATTTCGGCTTTGCATACGACGGTTGTTCTACGATAGTGTTCCAGCTCCCGCAAGCCGCGCACTGCCCCGACCACTTCGGCGTCTCATTCCCGCATTCCGTACAGAAAAAAGCTGTTTTAGGTTTCATCGCCTTCTCCGCGAATTTCGTACATGAAGTCTTCCGCAAGTTTTGCGTAAGTCCTGTCGCCGTTTTTCAGCGTTTTTGCCGTGAACAGATACCTCTTGAGATTTCGGTCCAAACCCGCGCGGTATTGCATGCCGGCGATTGACAGGCAAGTCACCTGCTCCTGGGCCGGCGTGAGCTGAGTTCCCGCATAGACGGCCTCATAGGCGTCCACCGCTTTTGCAGCCGCATATTTTGCCATCTCTTCATCATCGACGTCCTCGTAGAGCCAGCTCAGATTTCCCCACAGCTTCGCGCGGATCTGCTTGCCCGCGGAGAGATAACCTTCCGAGCATAGAATCGCGAGATAATGCGTCGCAAAAACGAAATCGATATCGCGAACAGCATCGAAATCAAGATGTATGGACGCCCTGACCGCAGCCAGCGTGTTTTCGATCAGGTCTTTCTTTAGCGGCTTAGGCTCGGTGAAGTAGGTATGAAGCGTGCTGAAAAGACAGTACTGGCAGGTAATCACGTCATACCACTCTGTTTGAAAATCGGTGTAATACCTTCTCAGGTCAAATCTGACCGGCGCCGCCTCAAACAGTTTTGAGCGGAATACGCGGAAATCCAAAAAAGACTTCTTACAGAACGGGCAGTCATAATCCTTCTGAAATACCAGCTTTGAATACTCCGGCTTTTCGTTCCCCGGATAAAACTTATGTCCATCCGGGAAAATATTGACTTCTGTTGGCGCCGCTGTGCTGATTCCCGTCGTCAGGCGCGACGATGAGCCGATATCAGCTGCCGTTTGCGCTCCCGGTTTTCCTTTCGCCTTTTGCGCCGCCGCAGCAAGCTTCGGTTTATCCGCGGACTCCGCTGCGGTCATAGCAGTTTTTTGGGATGCGGTCAGTTTTCTAAGCGGCATGTACGCAGCTCTTAAAACTTCAAAGAGGATATCCGGTCTGGACCATGACAGGTCGTTGAAGGACTCCTCCGAAATGACATATAATACTGAATCGATTCCCGCGGTATAGACGCAGTCATCGGCGTCTGTGAAATACTCCCGGCCGCCAAACACATCGCCGGACAGTATTGACCCAACCAGTTGCGTCCCGCCTGCCGCGCTTGCCCTGTACACATCGACCCTTCCCGTCAGCAGTATGTACATTGACCGGTCTGAGACAGCGGGGCCGCCCGGACACTGGATCCTCTCTCCCCCCTTGAACTTCTTGCATGGCCCTGTTTCCGCCAACCAAACGATATCGATCATGAGCCCTTCCCCCCTCGTCCTGACAAACTTCACTCCACCGGCGCTACCGCCGCACTATGATCACGAGTACTGCATTTGCATAAGAGTCCGACACCGCGACTTTATCTTCACCTTCAACAGGCAGCCAGCCAAGCGCGAGATCCGCTTTGCCGTACCACACCGAGGTAACAAGCTCCCTCGCTTCGACAGCCGTTATCCTCAGTTCCACTCCCAGATGATCGCAAACCGCGCGCGCCACTTCGATATCCAATCCGGTCAACTCACCGTCGGCGCCGATATATGAATACGGCGGGGAGTCCGGCGGGACGACCAGCGACAGAAACCCCGGGCGCCTGTTGATATCATCCGGAGGGGAGTACGTATACTTTTTCCCGGAAAAATACTTGTCGCGCAAGCCGCTCAAAGTCCCGTTCCCGCGAAGCGCCGTCAGCGCCGAGTTGACAGCCTGGAGAAGCTGCTCATTTTCCCTGGCGACGGCAAAATGAAGATCGTACTCAAGCAGCGGCTGGCCCAGTATCCTGACGCCGGACGTATCGGAAGCAAGCTCCGTAGCCGTGGAGTTCTCCATTATCACACAGTCGAGCGTACCGGATCGCAAGTGGTACATCAACTCAGACCCGGTCTGGAACTCCTTTGCCAGACCCAGCTCCTCGGCCAGCATCACCGACGGAGAACCTTCTATCACGCCGATTATACGGTCGGTGACGTCCTCAGGCGAAAACACCGTGTTTGGAGGAGGTTTTTCCTGGCATGCACACGAAAGTATCACCGATACAGTAAGAAATATAATAAGGATAGTTTTTTTCATTTATTGAGGTTTGTCTCTACCCCCGAAAAACTTATTGAGGTCCGGCACATCCGGGAAATCCCCCCGTTCAAACGGGCTTTGCCTGTTCTCTTTCTCGACGTCGGACGGCATTTTGCCGCCGTGTTCACAGAAAAATCTGAAGTCATCACCGTCGATCGTCTCGTGCTCAAGCAGATACTCGGCGGTGGCGACGACCAGCTCCTTGTGTTCCGTCAGCAGCTCCTCGGCGATTTGGCTGGCCGCATCGAAAATCTCCTTTACCTCGTCGTCAATAGCGGCCGCCATTTTCTCGGAGTAACTCTTTGTCTGTGAGAAATCCCGGCCGATGAAAATCGAACGGCTGCTGTCATCAAACGAGATCGGGCCTATCTTATCACTCATGCCGTATCTTGTAACCATTGAGCGCGCTATTGCGCTGGCTTTCTGGATATCTGACGACGCTCCGGTCGAGATATCGTCGAGGAACAGCTTTTCAGAAACACGGCCGCCGAGAGCCGATACTATATTCTCAAACATTTCGCTTCTGGACGTGAAGTCTTTATCCTCCTGCGGGCGGTAGACCGTCATACCGCCGGAGGCGCCGCGGGGAATGATCGAGACCAGGTGCACCGGGTCGACATTGTCGAGATAATTCGACGTCACGGCGTGGCCCGCTTCATGATAAGCTGTAATCTTGCGGCTGCGCTCGGTCACGACGCGGCTTTTCTTTTCGGGCCCCGCGATGACCTTCAGCGTGGCCTTCTCGATATCCTCCATTGTGATGAATCGTTTATCCTCGCGGGCTGCAAGCAGCGCCGCCTCATTAAGCAGGTTCTCCAGATCCGCGCCGGTGAACCCGATCGTACCCTTTGCGATATTGGCAAGGTCGACGTCTTCGCCCAGAATCTTTCCCCGGGAATGCACTTTCAGGATCTCCTCGCGGCCTTTTATATCAGGCAGCCCGACATAGACCTGGCGGTCGAACCTTCCCGGCCGGAGCAGCGCGTTATCAAGAATATCGGACCGGTTTGTGGCGGCAAGGATGATCACGCCCTCATTCGTGCTGAATCCGTCCATTTCAACAAGCAGCTGGTTCAGCGTCTGCTCGCGCTCGTCATGCCCGCCCCCGAGTCCCGCGCCGCGCTGACGTCCGACAGCGTCTATCTCGTCGATGAAAATGATCGCCGGCGCCAGCTTTTTTGCCTGATCGAACAGATCGCGTACGCGGGATGCGCCTACGCCGACATAGAGCTCGACGAAATCCGAACCGGATATCGACAGGAACTGGACGCCCGCTTCCCCGGCGACAGCTTTGGCAATCAGCGTCTTGCCCGTGCCCGGAGGCCCGATCAGAAGAACCCCCTTGGGAATACGCGCGCCGATCGATATATACTTTTGCGGACCTTTGAGGAAGTCGACTATCTCACGAAGCTCCTCCTTCTCCTCATCCGCACCTGCAACGTCGGCGAACGTGACTTTCTTCTTCTCTTCGGAAGCAAGGCGGGTTCTTGCTTTACTGAACCTCATGGCGCCCTTGTCTCCCCCGACTCCGGATCTGTTGATCATGGCGTTCCAGATAAAGAAGAACGCCGCGATGATAATGACATACGGGATCAAAGAGACCCACCATGGCACCCGCAGCCCGGGATCGTAGTTATACGAAAAGTTTGAGTCACGCTGCATGCTCTCGTCGATATAAGCGCTGAAATCCGCATGGAAAAGCCCTATATCCAGCAGCTCGTGAGTAACAAACGTTTTCCCGGTATCCTTGTAACCGGATTTGAGCTCGGCGGTGACCTTGTTATTGTTGTTGATCTTAAACGTCAGAACCTCCTGATCGATGAACAGGCGGCGCAGCTCCGAGTAATTGACCGGCGTCGAAGACGGATCGCCGGGCATAGTTATAAGGTAGATAGCCGATACCAGTATCACCAGTATCAGAAAATAAAAACCTATCTCGCGCGGGGTTCTATTTTTTGATTTCAACGGCTTATCACCACTTCCTATGAATAAATCTCAGGCTTAAGCGACGCGATAAACGGTAAATTCCTGTACCGTTCAGCATAGTCGAGCCCATATCCGACAACAAACTCATCCGGGCATTCAAACCCCAGATAGTCAATACTGACATTTACCTGCCGCCGCGCGGGCTTGTCAAGCAGCGCGCATATCTTCAGCGACGCAGGTTTGCGCTCCCTTATGTAATCGCACAGAGCCGTCAGCGTCACGCCGCTGTCAAGGATGTCTTCAATTACGATCACATGCCGGCCCTCGATCTCAAAATCTATGTCCTTATCGATCCGGACTTTCCCCGATGTGACGGATGAGAATCCGTAGGACGAGGCAGTCAGGAATCTGATCTCGCAATCCATATCAATGCACCGCGACACGTCGGCAAGAAATACGAAGCAACCCTTCAGGATGCCGATAAGCAGGGGAGATTTTCCGGCGTAATCAAGAGTGATCTGCGCCCCAAGCTCTTTTACGCGCCGTCGGATATCCTCTTCCGAAAACAGGACCTCATGTATATCATCTCTCATGATAATACCGCCTCTTTTAAAAATTACAAAACACTAAGCACTGATCAGGTCGTCTCGTCAAACGTTATCTGAAGCGCCCGGTCACCGGGCCCCGGGACCGCTCTGTTTCCTCTTCCGAGTCCATAGACCGCAAGCACTCCGTTATCATCTGCGACGACAGGGATAAGAGCCCTTTTCCGAACGGGGATGCGGTGCTCAATGAACGCTTTTTTCAGCGTTTTCGTCCCGTTTTGTCCGTAGAAACTGATAACATCGCCTTCGAGGCGCGGCCTGACGGATATTTTACCACACAAGTCAATATATTTAAATAGGAAAGAAGTAAACGATTTATTAATTGTATCACCGCATATGACTGATATGCAAGATATATTGAGACCCGTCCCGGGAATCACAACGCTGCTCCCCTCTTCAGGGCATATTGGCTCAAAGCCGTCCGCCCCTGTGATCTGTCCGCTGACGAACACAATGCGGCCGTATTCCCTGTAAACGGTCATACCGGGTAATGACAGGCTGTCCGACGCGGTTTTTCGCCGGCAAAGCCCGAGTACCGCCATAACATGCTCATACGAGAGACTTCCTCCGCAAATAAACCTGATGACGCGGCTCGAAACTGAGAACGGCTGCAAAAGCAACTCATCTGCACTTGCGGAAACACCCGCGCCGCTCCCTGCCCCCGGCCTCCCGCTTTCAACTCTCAGTTTTCCGTTTACGAACTCTTCGGTCACTTGCGCAAAGTACGACTCATCGGCACGCAGGATCGCCGCCGTCGCCGCCGCCGCCTCATTAAGCCGCGGGTTGATCCCCCGAAGGACCGGTATGACGTTGTGGCGCAGCTTGTTGCGGGCGAACACATCAAGGCTGTTTGAAGAATCCTCCACATACGGGATATTCCGTTCTTCGCCAAAAACCAAAACGTCTTCCCGCGTAAGCCGCAGCATAGGACGGATCAGCAACCCTCTTTTCGGAGGAATTCCGGACAGGCCCGCGGTCCCGGCGCCACGCGTAAAGTTAAGCAGAATCGTCTCCGTATTATCGTCAGCCGTGTGGGCGGTCGCAATACGGACTGCGCCGGTCTTCTCAGCCACCTCGAAAAAAAAGCCGTATCTCATATCCCGGGCTGCTTCCTCTATCCCGAGGCCATTCCTGGCGGCATGATCCCGGACGTCGCCGCTACCCGAAAAAAACGGGACTCCGCGTACCGAACAGTATTCCCTGACGAACGTCTCGTCCCGGTCCGACTCCTCTGCGCGTAACCTGTGGTTGTAATGAGCGGCACAAACCTCAAAACCGTATCGGCGTGAGATTTCCAGCAGGGCTTCGAGAAGGCACATGGAATCCGCGCCGCCGGATACGCAGGTCACCAGAAGCCCCGTCTCAGGAAACATATCGTACCCGCCGGCAAACTCTATGATTTTTTCCAGAAAATCTGACATTTACATATCTTCCGTGTGGCGCTTATCGAGCGACGAGAAAGTCGTATACTCCGGCATCCATTGCAGCTCGATCACCCCGGTCTCTCCGCGGCGGTTCTTTAGCACTATACACTCGGCAATATTCGGGGTCTCCGACTCCCGGTTATAATAATCGTCCCTGTAAAGCCCTATGACGATGTCGGCGTCCTGTTCGATAGCCCCCGACTCACGCAGATCGGACAACAACGGACGTTTGTTTTGCCGCGCCTCATTCGCGCGGGATAATTGCGACAGGCACATTACGGGAACGCCAAGCTCCTTTGCCATGATCTTCATCATGCGGCTGATCTCCGACACGACCTGGACCCTGTTTTCACCCTGATACCCGCGGTTACCCGTCGCGGACTGCATGAGCTGGATATAGTCGACCACGACAAGCCCCAGATTCGTAAGGCGCCTGCATTGCGCGTTCATATCCGTGACCGTGAGCGAAGCGTCGTCGTTTATCAGCAGGTCGGCGGCGCTTATCGACGCGGCGGCTCCCGCCAGCCGGCTCCATTCTTCATTTTTGATACGCCCGATCTGCAGCCTTTTCCCGTCGATGAAACTCTCAGTCGATAACAAGCGCAGCGCAAGCTGTTCGCGTGACATCTCGAGTGAAAAAACAGCTACCGTTTTACCGGATGTTTTTGCCGTATGCAACGCTATATTCAGCGCGATGCTGGTTTTACCCATGCCGGGCCGCGACGCGATCAGTATCAGGTCGGATTTGTTGAGCCCCATCATGACTCGGTCAAGATCGTGGAACCCCGTCGTCAGGCCCGGGATACCTCCGCCGCTCTTTGAGGCGTCGGATATCTGTTCATAGACCCCGATAAGCACTTTGGATATCGGTTCGAGGCCCTCCCTGCTCCGGCTCTGGCGCAGAGCATAAATGCGTTTTTCAGCCGCTTCGAGTATAGCCATTGCGCCGCCCTCGCCTGAAATCGCCATGCCGCTGATATCGCCTCCCGCGTCAGCGATGGCGCGCAGCAAAGACTTGTCCCTGACGATCGCGGCATACTCCATGACATTTGCCGCCGTGGGCGTGATCAGCATTAGATCCCGTATATATCCGGGGGAGTCATCTTTCCAAACGCCCTCAACGCGCATTTTCTCAAGCACCGTTACCGGGTCTATCACATGCGCATAGCTGAACATTGTAAATATCGTCTCGTATATCTCCCTGTTGGCTGTCGCATAGAAATCTTCGGCGCGCAGCATCCCGATAACATCGGAAACACAACGCGCGTCGATCAGCATCGATCCGAGGACCGCCTGCTCAGCCTCAAGGCTCTGAGGCGTTTGTCTCAACAGAAGCTCGTCCACTTGTCCCTCCGCTAAACACCGAAGTCACGATAAACAACGCATCCTTTCGGTGAAATGATAATCCCGGCATGAGGTCCCGTCCCAAAACCCATCGGGCTTCGCGCTTACGCCTCGATGACCAGAACGTTTATTACGCCGTTTACCTCGGAACCGAGCTTGCACTTCACCTCAAACGAACCGAAGGTCTTGATATGCTCTTCCTGAATGATCTTGTTTTTCTCGATAGCGAGACCGTGCTGCGCAAGCAGCGCTTCGGATATCTCTTTAGAAGTCACGGCGCCGAACAGCTTGCCTCCCGCGCCTCCGGAGCGCGCGGGAATCTTCACAAGCAGCCCCTGCAGTTTTTCGGCTGTTTCGAGCGCCGCGGCTTTATCAGCCTCCTGTTTTCTCTGCCTGGTTTTTTCCTGCTGCTTCATGACGGCAAGATTCTCGTTCGTCGCCACCACCACAAGTTTTCTCGGTATGAGGTAGTTGCGGGCATAACCGTCGGAAACATCGATCATCTGCCCTTTTTTCCCCTGCCCTTTTATATCCTCCTGCAAGATCACCTTCATGCTGAATGTCCCCCCATACTCACTTTTTGAAATAATCGTCTATCACTTTTTTTAGATCCAGCATTACCTGCCCGGCACTGGCGCCGTTTACCTGCAAGCCTGCTGTCGCCTGACTGCCGCCTCCGCCAAGTTTTTCCAGGATCACCTGGACATTAACGCCTCTGAAGCTTCGTCCGGAAACGAAAACTGCTTCGCCGTCCCGCGCCGCGACGAAAGACGCGTTTGCCCCCTGAATATTCAAGAGCTCATCGGCAGCCTGGGCAATGCTGACCCTGCTATGCTGCTCGTCGCTGGACGCCAGAATGATACCCTCCCTGTAAAACTCCGCTGTGCGCATCAGAGAGTACTTATCAGTCGCCGTTTCGATATCAGACTGCAGCAGGCGCCTGACAGCCGAGGCGTCGGCGCCCATCCTGCGCAGAAAGGCCGCCGCGTCAAAAGTCCCGCTGCCGGTATTTATCGTAAAACCCTTTGTATCGAGAACTATTCCCGCAAGCAGCGCATCCGCTTCCACGGAAACTATGTCGTCCCTGACGACCAGATACTGCATCATCTCGGTTACGAGCTCAGACGTCGAAGAAGCATACGGCTCGACAAAATTCAGCACCGCCGAATCTATATACTCCGCCGCGCGGCGATGATGATCGATGACCGCTATGCGCGTGCACGAGAGAAGAAGCGACTCTGACGCGACTTTCTCAGGCCTGCTGGTATCGACGACTACCAGCAGCGTCCTGTTGTCTGCCTCAAGGATCGCGTTTTGCTCCGAAATGAAAACATCCTTGTATTCCGGCGCCTGCATTATCATATCAATGAGCGCCTGCGCGGGATCATTTCCCAAATCGACGACGATATGGGCAGCCTTATGCTTTGCCCGGGCGATACAGCAAACTCCCGCAGCTGCGCCGATCGAGTCGAAATCAGAAACCGAGTGGCCAACGATCAAAACATTTGACGCATCTCCGACGAGCTCGCCGAACGCGCTCGCCATTATTCTGGACTTTACTTTCGTGCGTTTTTCAAGCTGTGGGGAATGCCCGCCGAAGAACTCAAACCCGTATCTGTTCCTGATCACCGCCTGATCGCCGCCCCGGCTGAGCGCCATCTCGACGCCCAGGCAGGCGAAACGGTAGTTCTCCTGCGGCGTACGGCCATCCTTGCCGATACCGATGCACAGGGTCGCGTGCACGCCGTCCGCACCGATATATGAATGGACCATATCCAGAATCGAGAAGTTATCGCGGATGAACTCGTCAAGATACCGTTCTTCAAAAATATAGAAGTACCTGTCTCTGTCAAACTTGCACAGGTATCCGCCCCTGTCGCCGACCCAGACGCTTATCTGCTCGTCGATTCCTGACAGGAGAACCGACTTCTCCTTTTCGCTTATCCCCTTTAGCAGTTCATCATAATTATCCAGAGCAAATATGGAAAAAACGAGGCGCGAGTCCAGATATTCCCCGCTAATCCTCTCGTATTCCGTTACATCTACCCAGTATGTCATCGCGAAGTACTCCCGCTCGGAGCGCACCATGTTCCCGTATACGCGGAATAATCTGTCGTCTATCAGAACGGGATCCGGGCACTCATTCTTTCCGTTGAGCAGCCAGTCCCATGTGAAGTCTTCGATGACGTCGGATATATTGAGCTCAAAAAGCGGATCCCGCATGTTCGTGATGGATACAAACTTGTCATTCGACCACATTATCCCGCCGGTCTCGGAGTTATAGATCACGATGGGCAACGGGGTCTCGCGGATCGTCAAATCCATACTGTCCGAAATCGATTCCAGATAATCGAGCAGCTTAACGGTCCTTCTTCTTGTCGCTATGCGGGAGTAAAACAGAAGCAGGATCAGGACTACAATCTGAATGCCGGCCAGAATATGGGTATAGCTGCCGATAAAGAAAGTCGACACCGCAAACGCTGTCAGCAGTATAAAATACAGCCTCATACTGGGCTGGAACAACCTTGGCAGCTTTCTGTTCACCGGCATCACTCCCCTTCCCGGATGATTATATCAAACACGCATAATCATTACAATATAAAAGTGGCTGGTGAAACAGAACTCCGGGCGGCAACTTGTGAGTTGCCGCCCGGTCGTTTGGTAGTTAGCTTCGTTCGCTCTCGGCCGCCAAGCCCTCTGCAAACGCAGCTGTCTGTGAAATTAGTCCTTTTTCCGTGATTTCTTCGTTGTGTAGTCTATCGCAAAGCACAGTGCCCCAAGTCCCAGCAGGGAGATGATTAGCCCTAAGATCCATATCCTGAAGGTATCGTTGATCCCGGTCTGCGGCATTTGGCTGAGCGGAGGTGCAATGTCTTCGAAATCCATCTCATCGACCTCTTCGGAGATCTCTTCCGGTAACTCGGCAAGCGGAGGCTGGATCTCTTCAAACTCTTCGATCACGGGGGGTGGGGGCGGGGGAGGCGGAGGAGGCGGGGTCGGATCGTCGGGTTCGCGCGGCGGTGTTGTGGTGTTTATCGTGCGGAGGTAGCTTATGTTGATAACGTTGCCTTCTTCTTCGAGGATGATCGTCAGTTCCGGCTCTCCTACTACCGTATACAAGATGTTCTCGTGCGTGAGCCTGATATCCGCCGTGAACTCGCTGCCTACCCAGAACACCCACTCGTCGTCGACTATCGAGAAGAAAGTCTCTGTGAATATACCGTCGTTTGTTGACCTGGAAAACACTCCGTCTATTGTGTAGTTGGTGCTGTAGCTATGGTTCACGACTACTTCTGTCTGCTCGCGGGAATCGATCTCCTGTATGTAGACCAGATCGATCACATTAACATCGCCTTTAGCCAGTCTGATAGTCGGGAAATCATAACGTCTCGCGAAACCGTTGGGCTCCGCCGAGCTCCTGCGCTGCAGCACCCTGTAAGCTCCGTCAAAGTCGTTCAGCGATGCTGTTACCAGCATATTCTCAAAGCCGGCCACACTCAAATCGGTATAGCTCATGATATGCGTCCTGGTTCCGTCGAAGTCGACCGAGAAATAGTGATGGTTTACGATGTATGAAGCATCGACGCGCCTGTCATGTGTCCTCTCATAATACAGGTCGATCCTGTCGCCGTTCGCGGAGACCACTATCATGAGTCCGTCTTCGAGATCTCCGTTATTCCACTCGGCGCCTATGAACCCAAAGTCCGCGATCTCACGCAACCTGGCTTCGAAGCTCTCTCCGACGTACATTGTGATGGTTACCGGCCTGCTGGAGAACTCGCTGATAGCCGGGCCTTCGTCTTTACCGTTGATGATCTCATATGTGTATGTCTTATAGTGATGCTGGACCACTACGCTTACCCGCGCCAGCGGGATATATCTCGTGTGTACGAAAGTCAGGACGTTCTCGGTAGGATTGCTGCTGATCCTGTGCGTTCTTGACGGGTTCGTTGTTGCCGGGTCATAACCGCTCTCGGTCCCGGTCTGGATGTGCCTGATCACTTGTCCGACATAGACTTTTCCGGTCGGGCTCCAGGGATTGCGCAGTCCGGTGTTAACGGAGGGCTCGTCGGGATATCTGGCAACGCCGTTGTCGTCTATGTACATCTGGTATGTCCAGTACTCGTAGTTCACCGTCAGGTCGGCTTCAACCAGGTCGCTGTCGTAACGCTCGTACACCAGCTCTATGGTCGCGTTTACTCCGTCGTTAAGGGTGACTGTATCCAGGCTTCCCGACTTCAGCGTATAGAGTTTGCCATTAAACTCATAACGCGGTACCGGGGTAAACCTCTCGTTGGCATAACCCTCATAGCTGTCAGCGGCTACCGGAGTCGCCGACCCGTTCGGAACTTCGACCACCTGGACACGGCCGTTAACTATCGTCTCCAGATATGTCACGTAACTGTGGGTCACATTGATGCTGGCGTCGTCCCTGTCGTCATCCATTTTGTCGTAGAAAAGGTCGATGACATTTCCGCTCGCTGCCAGAGTCAGTGTCAGAAGGTCGGAGTCTGCCGCATTGAATGTGTACCCCTCGCGGTCTTCGGGATTCAATCCTGCGGTGAAGCTCTCTCCTACATACAGGACATTCGGTTGCACAGGGCGGCTAACGACATCATAGAAGTCCAGACTCTCAATTACGTCTTCCAAACCAGTGACTTCATCGATGATCGTGGTAAATGTGCGGAAGTAGTGTTTGACAATCACGGTCGTCGTAGCCGGCTCAAGGTAGAGCGAGTAGTAGAGGTCGATCACCAGCCCGGCTGAGGTGATAGGCTTCGTCCCGAGTTTGTCTTCGTTGCCTTCGTCGGAAAAATATTTCTCATTATTGTATGTGTTGATCTCCGCTGCGCCCGGGAATGTCTCACCGGCGTACCATGGGCCGGGGATCAATGATGTGGATGTTCCCTGTGTGATATTTGTTTGGCGCTGGCCGTCGACTATGACGACTTCTTCCCTGTCGTAGATATGGTTTACGACCACATCGACCGGCTCGCCGCGAAAATCTTCGAACTTCTCGTAGTACAGGGTAATCGTGTTATCTTCCGGATCGTTCTTTTCCACGATCCTGATCGAAGTTTTTGTTTCGTTATTAAGTATGCCGTTCTTCGATTCGGCTTCGATGAAGGTATAACCGTCAAATCCGTCTGCGGGATCTTTTGTCGCCGTGAATGTGGTGTGGACGTATCTCCAGCCGCTGTACATGGGTATCGGATCAGTGACGTCGGTTTTCGATACAAACCTGCCGTTTTCAAGCTCGTAATAGTGCGTCGTGTAAACGTGGAATACTTCGACATCGGCTTTGATGCGGAGGTCACTCGTAAACACATAATACAAGTCGATCACATTATTTACTTCGTTCGCGCTGATGTTCAGCGACAACGCGCTTGACTTATCAGCTTCGAAAACATACACGTAGTTACCCGGGCCTGTTGTGACCAGCTCTGCGGTATAAAGTTGTCCCAGCGAACCGCTGTCTTTT
>Ga0123353_10009477_pt1 | contig 13452 bp, 4 predicted proteins | sample TergutLab28metaG_3_FD_92763 | JGI IMG/M metagenome (GOLD analysis project Ga0123353, IMG submission 92763) | Labiotermes labralis P3 segment gut microbial communities from Petit-Saut dam, French Guiana - Lab288 P3 | ecosystem: Host-associated > Arthropoda: Insects > Digestive system > Gut ... | reverse complement strand
TAGATTCAACACTGAAACTAACGATATAAGCACCATGAATAGTAACAACAGAATAACTGCAACACTGTATTCCCTAGGGACATAATTTGTCTCAGGAATATAAGTATAAATACCGTACATAAAGGAGATGATGATGATGATGATGATAATAATAATAATAATAATAAAACATTAATAAACGTTGTTAAATTAAGTTTGTGGGATATAATAAAAGGAAATTTCTTATTAAAAAAGGAGGGCAAACAAATATTGAGAAAATCATTGTTAATGAATTTTGAAAGATTTGTATTTATGAAAAGATTAATCAACTAAATAATTATTAATGTATAATTTAAACAATCGCTGCACTCTCTTTACAACAAAGAAACTACTTGTGTTTCTATTTCTCATGCGCTTATTTTCTATGAAATTGTCTTACTGACTCTTTCATGCTGGGAATTAGACCAAATTCTTATCGTACACATTAAATTTTAGGTAATATCTTATTGTAATAATTAATGTGTGTGGCGGTTGCCTTTTTATTGTAATTAGCGTTTCTGGTTCTTATAATAAAAGCCAGCAAGATGCACTATTTCCCAACTTTATTTTGGTAAAGAACTCTACATTTTTCGGACAGATTTACTGTCCATCATCAGGAGTCTTAATACTGTATTCAAAGCAATTGGTATTTGCCATACTAGTTATGTTGATTGTCTGCTAGAGAGGTCGGGATGGAACTCAGTATTAAGACTCCTGATGATGAACAGTAAGTCTGTCCGAAACATGTAGAGTTTTTTACCAAAATAAAGTTAGTGTATCTTGTTGGCTTTTATTATAAGAATATATCACGATGCACGGTCCTCTGAATGTCAAGATAACTTTTCTAGTTTACAGTTTCAAAGTGATAAGCAAAACCACATTTGTGTCAATAATTATCCAAGAAGATGCAACAATATACAGTTTATTTATATCTGCAAACTGCTCTACATGTTTCGGGTGGTATCTCCATCCATCATCAGGAGATCATAACACTGTATCTAAAGTATCGGACATTATTGAGACCGTTACTGCTAACTGTCGTGACAGTGGCTGGGTGAGAACGACAGGTGGCAGTAACGGTACTGTAGATACAGTGATATGAGCTCCTGATGATAGGTGGAGATACCACCCGAAACATGTAGAACAGTTTGCAGATATAAATAAACTGTGAATTGTTGCATCTTGTTGGACAATTATTGACACATATTAGGCGATGCACAGATCATTGAACATAAAAAAATCACATCTATAACGGAGGATGTCCTGCAGGATAGTACGTCTTCGTCTTGATTTCAATGAAGAACAAATCTTGAAATTCCAAAATTTGACTTCTGCACATGATAGGACGCTGCAAGAAATGAGTGCTACTTTCCGCTTACAAGAGAAGAAGAACTGTGTTTGTCATCGAAACTGACACTCCGGTTAATCACCTTACTGAGGTCTTGGATGTTAAAATGCACAACAGGCTGCCAGGTTCCAATGACCCCAAGAACGACCCCTGACCTCACGCACTGTAATCCAAAAAGGGAAAAAGTTTGGCTACAGCCACAGCAAAATCATGGACATGCATTTACCTTTACGCTCTTTCCTGTCGCTACGTAGCAGGGTCTCCGTCCTCGGCGCAAGAAACACTTGTACCCTTAAGAAGAAGGAAAATTTCCCCCAAAAATGTTTTACTAATATAGCACACTAAGTCGTACCATGTCCAAGAAAACAGTAAACTTCTTCTTTATCACCCTTTTCTTAAAAATTCTACACGTTCTAATGCTTACGACTGAATAAGGGTTTTAATAAATTCAGTACTAAGAGAAATCTCAAAATTCAGTTAAATTAATTTTGTAATAAGAATCTGACAAAATAAGTCTTTGTCCCAAAATAAACCTACCTACCTAATTAACTAACCAATTTACTATCTAACTAGCTAACTAACTACCTAACTTACTTGCTTACTTACTTACTTGCTAACTACCTCAATGGAGAAAAGTATTTCTTGAGAACCCAATAGATTTTCACTTAGCCAAAAATCCCTGCGTTTGTTTGGGACCCGAAGTTTCATTACCACATTCACCACAGCCCGTCATATGTTTCTGCCTTGGACCACGTGTATCCAGTCCATGCCGCCTATCCCATTGCGTGAAGATCTGTTTTAATACTATTCTTTCATCTACGCCTAAGTTTTCCAAGTCGACTCTTTCTTCAGTCTCTCGGACTATAACACTGTATACCTGCAGACCCTTTCTTTCCCCACACGTGCAACGTGCCCGTCCATCTCTTTCTTTTTGGTCTGATTACACGAATAATATTCGGTGAGGAATACGGACTATAAACCTTCTCCATACGCAGTCTTCTCCAGTCCCCTGTTACTTCGTCACTCTCGGGGCCAAGTACCTTCCACAGCACCCTATTCTAAAACACCCTTAAACTACGTTCCTCCATCTGTGTGGCAGGCCAAGCTTCACATCCATACAAAACAACAGGCAAAATTACAGTTCTGTGTATTTTAATATTTCTATACTTTTGGTAGCAAACTGGAAAAGAAAAGCATTCTGTACGGAATAATAGTAAGCATTCCCCAATTTAATCTTCCCTTAATTTCTTCACGACCGCAATTTGAATTGCATTCACGAAGGAATTAAAAGTGTGAATTTTCCATAAGCTTCAGCATTTCATGTTGGCGGGTGTGAGGTTTAGCCATGCCATTTGTTTTGTCTCGGCATCACGCATTCTTCTGTTCCAACACATGCCGACTAGACTACATTATCAACGCGAAATCTATATCGACTCCTAACACTATAACAGCTCCGCGCACACAAATTACAACGCCTACAAAACACCTGTATTATTAGCACGTACATTTTCTTAAAACCACGCCTTCAACAGAAATAAAAGCCATGGAGATTGTCGTGCAAGATGAGTGCGGACTCTCTTGGCTCCCAATAAATTATGAACTATTAAAGATTTCTAGTTTTGTGTTCTTTCTTTGCCGAAAGAATTATGAAACTAAAACATCTCGGTGTCGGTCTTATACAAAGGTTATTAAGATGTTAAGTATGATCTGAATATTTAATGTAAGAATAAATTTGTACACGTCTTGTTGCTTAGATTGTTAGTAGCCTCGTACTGATCTGATAATGGAATTTTTATAAAAAGCTAAACTTTTTCGTTTTGAGTGAAGCACATTCAAAATGTGACAGCCCATATTTAGATTAAGAAATTCTTAGCCACTTTATTGTCGCAATGTTTTTCAATGGCATATTAAGAACAGAAATTATATTAATCACTAATATCGAGTGTGATTTCAACCCCAGCGTAAAATAATATATACAGCCACACGTACCCAAAAATTGTGTAAGTTTATAGAGACGATAATTATATTTTATAAAATTCTGCACCCCCCCGACCCCCAGCAGCTTTATACCGTGAATAACAAGTTGAAGGGCACATAACAACAAAATTGCATGTAGAAATATCCTTAACCGCTTTTCGCCTCTTTTCCTCCACAGTGGTGTTAATTTGCTCCATATTTTCTCTCGACAGTTTATTTCTGCCAGTAATTGGTTGCTATTTAGATGTGAGTTTAAGATAAGCCAAACTACTCGACCTATTTGCCTTCATGTTTGACCCCAGATAAAATTCAAGGGGATGTGATTTCGGATTACAAATTCTGGAACTTGATAGAAATAAAAAAGTACACGTAATGTAAAGAGAGAAGTATTATTTCCTAATGGCTGCGTCGTAGCGCTGACTACATTCTCTTACATGTAATGAAGGTTCAACGAAGGGAATCGAATATGTTTGATGATAATATGGCAGTCAGGTAATGTACACAAGATGGCTGAAAAGAAAGAAACGGAGTAGGTTCTCTTATCCCACAAATAAGTTGAAGCAAACTGGACACGGTATAAAGAAATAGCTTGGAGTGGAAATAATCAGTCCAAGAAGAATGAATTGGCCGATCCTGGTGTTCGCGCCGTCTAAGACGTGTGTCTGTGGCCGCTGCCTTGCTGGGATTGCGGTTTCGAATCCCTTCGGGGTATTAATGTCTGTTTTATGTGAGTGATGTGTTTTGTCGGGTAGAGGCCGCTTCGACGGGCCGATCCCTCGTCCGGAGCAGTCCTACCAACTGTGATGTGTCTGAGTGTGTCTGGGTGTGATCAGTTGAAACAATAACCCTCTACACCTACAGTAAATGGACAGAGCTCGGACAAAGAAAGAGAAAATTACAGAAAGAAAGGAAGAAAGGAGAATGTTTTACTCTTGAAGATGAAGGAGGCACATTCTCTTGAAAACCTGTGTACCCAACGACACAGCCTGTCTGCCCGTAACACTGTGAATTATGATTAAGCACGGAACGGCCTACCAAATGATTATACATTTTTAGCACCACCAGTTCCGTTAAATATATGATAAGTGGGTCGATAAAATAAAACCTTTGTACACCTAATTCTAGCGGCTGGGGCGTGACGCTGACCCCTCATCCCCTTCTAGTGGCGTGGTCAAGAAAGAGTAAAGTTATATATATACTCCCCCTTGGGCCGTACGGCCTTTACAGATCCTCAGTGCCTGTACCAAGGTTGAACTTTATCGATTTTTTACACCTAATTCTTGAGTAAATTTCAGTACATAAAGGTGCAGAAATAATACTCAGGCATGAATGTTTATAAACTCGAGTTACATTTCACTAGGTATTTTATTTCTAAGAAATTATGTGCGAAATTCGCGTGTTAACAAAATATTCCCCAAATATCTTACTTGCAGTGTTTTATTGACTACAAGCTGTTTGATGTTGAGGGCTATTTCACACCCAGAAGTCACGTCATTGCCACTACGCAGTATATCGTTAATTTACACACAGTTGCACGCTGAAACGTTTCCAATTATGGCGCTTGCCCTACCAGACCATTCAAACCACACCTTAATATTCTGAGAGAAACAAAATCAATAATTCTGTCACGCGACCGTCGAATTGACACAGGTATATTATAAATAAAGCATACAGTGTTTTAAAATGTGTTATTTCAAGGACATGGCAAGTCAGACGAAAGGAAGGGAATTACAAGTGAATGCAGACAAACTAAAAATGTGATTTGATGTTTGTGTGACCGTGCATCATTGATACAATAATATAAGCAGTCAAACAATAAGCAATAATAATAATCATAATAATAATAATTTTATTAATAATTACAATCAGTTCAACATGTTTCGGGCGATAATTTCGCCCATCCTCAGGAGCACTAGACTGTATTTACAGCTTGTGGTATAAAGCACCGATGGTGCTGCAGCATCGTCGTTGCTTTATACCACAAAGAGTAAACACAGTCTAGTGCTCATGAGGATGGGCGAAATTATCGCCCGAAACATGTTGAGCTGATTGAAATTATTAATAAAATTATTATTCTTATGTTTATGGTAATTAAACAGAATAGTCGCAAGCTCCTGATAATGGATATATTAATGTCCGAAACATGTTGAGCATATAAGAAGTGAGATAAAATAGCAAGTGACATCAAGTTGGTCTTTTATTCTTCAACTATCAAAATTATTATTATTGTATCTAGTTGGCTGTTTATATTATTGTAAAATTGTGATATTAAATTGGAATAAAATATGTACTCCGCCTGACACAATTATCTTTTTATTTGATTATTTCAATTCTTGGCTATTAGTTTCGACCTGAATAGGCCATAATCAGACCAATATTTACAAAACTTAAAAATGTCGTTGCATATAGTGTAACTCGTCAATTTTCATGAGATGCCATTCACATTCATTATTGTTCTTTAGAATTAAAGCTGATATCAGTTATAAAGAAGAATAATGAGTGTGAATGGGATCCCATGATATTGACGATCTATATTAAATGCCCCAACATTTTTAAGTTTTTGTAAATATTGGCCTGATGTTGGCCAATTCAGGCCGAAACTAGTAACCAAGAATTGAAATAATAAAATAAAAAGATAAATGTGTCAGACGGAGTACATATTTTATTTTAGTTTAATATTTTACTTTAAACACAACGGGATATCTTCTACCAAGATGAAAATATGATCATATATTGTGACCAAATATTGTTTTCCTTGGTGCAACAGCCCCCAATGGTCCAGGGCCTCCTCATTATAGAGGCTTCAGGATCACACTCGGACAAACATCACACTCGGTAGGACTCCTATGGATGGGTGATCGGCCAGAAGCAGAGACCCCTACCTGACAACCCACAACACTCACAAGAGACAGATATATAGGCCCGCAAGCGGGATTCGAACTCACAATCCCAGCTAGCGAGAGACCGCAGATCCACACCTTACACCGCGCGGTGGACACCGTGATCGGCTGTGCCCATAATAAATGACAAAATAAGAGTATAATTGCTGACACGGGAAATATATTGAAATTCAAATGTTGGTAACGGCACCGACAAACCAGCAACGCATTCAAGAATAAATCAAGAACAGACCTAATTCGGGCAGTGTTTGGTATTATTCAGTTTAGAATTTTTATCTGTCGCTTATCTAAAACTAGAAGGATCAAAATATTAAAAACTGCAATTTTGTTTGTTCTTTTGTGTGGGTAAAACTTAGGCTCTTACACTGCCTTTGTTTGAAAACTTGGTACTTTGGTGCAAGCATACAATAAAAATCATGTCCTTCGATTTGCCTCCAGTTACAAGATGTTTGCTCCAATGATAATCGACCAGCTGCTTCAAAAGGTGAAGTAGAGGACGCATCACACACACACACACACACACACACAGACCGCATGATGACGTAACTGTACATCAGATTATTTGGTTTTAAAGAAGACAGTCAAATAGGACTTAAAGCACGTACACATGACCAATTTAACTGTGCCAATATGCGCTCTTCTCTGCATGTACGAAATGAGCCGAACTTTCGCGAAAGATGTTCGGACAATGACAGTTGACAGTCGTGCCTGTAAGTGGAACTGTGAGGATTGTGATGCGTGTTGTAATTGAGTCTTTAAGTACAAAAATTAAGACAGGATATAATCACAAAGTTTCTGCGTACACTTCTTACAGTTTGTTATAGCAGTGAGTTAAGTTCTGAAACGTATTAATATCGGAAGTGAAAGTTTAGACTAAGAGCTGCGTGCTGCTAGACATACTTGTGTGGCGTTGCTATGCAAAACAGAAGAATTACGCTTCAGTCAGCATGTTGGATAGGTGAGTCCAAAGGAAGGCGAGTGAAATGCATGTAACCTGCAAGCAGCATGCAGAGTCAGAGTAGAGCACGTTCTTGTATAAATGCTTCCCAACCACACCGTAAGGAGCGTTGCTGTTTGACGTAATGATACATGTTTAGTATTAGTATTAGTATTATCAGCGGTGACTGTGATTATCTCCTGGAGTCTGAAGTCGTGTAGTGTGGTAAATAAATATCAACGTAGCAGAAAAATCTGCTGTCTCCATTTTCAAAGATAATATCTCCTCTGAAGTTCCTCCATAAGGCTGGTACTTCTTGAACAAAGCACACGGTGCCTAACACCATACACTACTGTTTCGTTGGGTGACAAGAACAGGAAATGACGCTGGTCTGTTGTCATTATTCAAGCCTTGTTGTGCGTATTTAGGTTTGGAACCATGTAATGTGGACCGGGATAGTGTAGTCGGTATTGCGACTGGTTAACGGCTGGACGGTCCAGGTATCAAGCGGTGGAGGCGAAATTTAGCACCTGGCCAGTCCGACCCTGGGGCCCACCCAACCTCCTATACAATGGGTACTGGTTCTTCCCCGGGGGTAAAGCAGCCAGGGCGTGGCGTTAACCACCCACCCCTATCTAGCACCGAGATTCAAGAAAGGGTAGAGCTAGACCTCTACTCCCCCTCTGGTCCTTCGTGTCCCATTCTAGGGTGAAATTTACCTTTACCTTTACCCAATAAGATGTGTTTACACTACATCGCCGCCAAATAGAGATGCAGCACCTATACCAGTGTTACTCATATTGTGTCCCGCGAAACAGTGGGGTTCCATGGGCATATTGGTTTTTCCGTACGCCTATTTACTTTTTAATAAAATTGGCAAATATTATTTTAAATTCCATTTTTGCATTTTTTATCACTCCAATATTTTGCTTAATCGGCGATGGGCTTATTTTAAGCGTTAATAACTAACAATACAATTTTATTTTTGCAAAGTGTTTGTATATTTTTTTATAAAATAAGATTTTGCGTTTTAAAAATATTTTTTTTACGTAAGTACTTGCGACTTTAATTTTAGTTTGGTGAGATGTAGCATAAATTGTGGAGATGAGAAATTTGTAATAATCTGATTCAGGTTTCCTGAACGGAAGAGATCGCGAGATCCAGAGGGCCACATTATCATGTTTATAAAACTGTATGTGAGGATCTGACCTATATTCCTCTGACAAAGGGTTATGGCCATTGGCGGACTTCTCTTTACAGGGCAGTTTTTAACGTGGGGACGTTTTAAAGAATGGGAATTCGTTCAACAGCTGATCTGCTTTAGGAGGACTTACTGAGACCATAGATGGATCTACACAATCCACTTCTCTTTCGAGTTGTTACACATCTTCAACCGAGTTCCCTATATTCCGTGTAGGTAGTCTAGCCATTCTCTCCACGCGAGCGCTAGTAATTATATTCGTTAGATAAATACGCTTTGTGTTGATTAACATATGCCAGAAAAGCCTGGTGGGGATTAAAAAGTAAGTTATAATGGGAAGTCAATAGTTCCACTTTACTTATGATCCATAAGACCACTTCTGACTTATCGGTACGGCTACCAACATTGATAGAAACAAGACATGCAATGCATGTGTAACGTAACACGGAGGCGAGTTCTTGCAACCATTGTTGCAGTGGAAAAGCAGTAAGTGTTACGTATTATGGCCGGTCCCAGTGGCCACGCGGTCTAAGGCGTAGAGCTACAGCCGCTCGCCTGCTGAGATTGTGGGTTCGAATCCCACCGGGGGCATGATTGTCTGTCTGTTGTGAGTGTTGTGCGGTGTCAGGTAGAGGTCTCTGCGACGCGCTGATCACGCGTACAGAGGAGTCCTACCGACTGTGATGCGTCGTTGTGTGTGATTTGGAAACCTCAAGGATGAGGAGACCATGGCTCGCGTTGGGCCGCAGCGCCACAGGAAAAAAAATTACATATTATGAGTGCGTGTGTAGCCTTACTTGTGCAGTATGCAATGCGCATGCGCCATGTTGTCATATGTGGCCTGCTCCTCTCTATGTTATTTTTCCACATTATCTCATAAACGGCACGAGTTTTGAAAAGTAGTTATTGAGCAGAAAATGCGTATTTTACTTTCCTCTACAACGTTTACCCGAAACATTTCTAATTATATGGAGAACTCAGCGAGATATGATCAAAATCGTATATTTGTCTGCACGTAAAGTGCCCGTTATATTCTTGTCCGATTTTAATGAAACTTGAATTTTTAGACCGTTTAAAAAAAAACACTCAAATATGAAATTTTATGAAAAACTGTCCAATGGGAACCGAGTTTTTCAATGCGGACGAACGGACAGACGGACGGACGGACGGACGGACAGTCATGAAGAACTAATAGTCGCTTTTCGCAATTACGCGACCGCACCTAAAAAAGCGGTATAGTGCTCTTCGTAATAACAGTCCATCACATATCAGTCGCTTGTGTTGACATGATACTAAAATCTTTCGGCATTTTTTTATAACGAAACTTAGGGAAAGTTCATATTCAAACGAATTCTTAGCTGCTATTGTACAATTCTTATTTGCTCGTGATTATGTCAGATTCGCGAACAACAAAACCCTGCCGATGTTTACTTTAGTTTGTGTTTTCGGAATAGACACAGCAGGAAGACGTATTTTGTCGGTCAGGATAAAAAATAATTCTAAAAATTCTTTTTATCATGGCGATTTTACTTTAGCTTTACATATGATTTCCTTTTCCAAATGTTGTCCCCGGCGATTCTGTGTTGAGAGGCAGTAGTGAACGTACGTCACTGCAGGATGAATGAGTGTGACCTTAAGGTCGATGAATTGGCGTTATTTAGTCAAATACTGGAAGTCCCGGGTTCAAATCTCGGCGAATATATTGAATAACCGCAGCTTTTCTTGAGGATTTTCTTATGTTCATCCAACTTAAATAGAGAAAAGTGCATTAAATTACGTTAGAGTCTTTTCACTCCAGTCATCTATATTTTGTTGATTATAACAAACTTGTTATTCGGCTCTGAAAATTCTGAGAACACTTACAACGTCCTTAAGTTCTAAATAAAGAAATAAATAAATAAGTATATACATAAATAAATGAAGTAAATAAATAAATAAAATTAAATGAAATAAATAAGTATATATACATAAATAAATAAATGAAGTAAGTAAATAAATAAATACATAAATTAATTAATAAATAAAATAAAATAAATATATATACGTATATATACATAAATAAATGAATTAAATAAATAAATGCATGAATGAATAAATAAATACGTAAATATTTAAAAACAAATAATTTAAATAAATAAAAAAGAGACGTGACTCATATTGGTTATAAAGGAATTTCATTTTATATTTTGTTATTTATGTAACGCGTGGGGGGTGATGGTCTCGGATTGGTTCTTGGTAATTAATTCTTTGTTATTTTAAGGACGTTCCTTAGGCTTAATATCACATGTGACACTGAATAACTGCGTAATTACCGCGGCATGATTTCGAGGTTAAGAAGAATCAATTTGTTAAATAGAATGTTTCCAATCTTATATAAGGAAAAATTGTTCCAATAACAAAGAGGGAGGAATTAAACCAGACCGTTGACATGTTTGTGTATGGTTGTGTAATAATGTAACATATTACAGGGAAAGAACTGAGCAAGGTATAAACAAAAATGTATATCGGTCTTCATGTAAAGTACCCGTTATTCCTGTCAGATTTTAATGAAACTTGAATTTTCTCAACAGATTTTCTAAAAATATTCCAATACAAAATTTCATGAGAATCCGCCCAGTGGGGGCCGATTTGTTCCATAAGGACAGAAGGACGGACAGACATGATAAAGCTAATTTGACGTTTTGCTGACCGTGCATCTCAGTATAGGAGTAACTAACCAACTTGTTGCACAAAATTTTGTTTATTGGTGTACTTGCTTTGCTTGTTTTGCATCATTGGTTAATTACTCCTATACTGAGATGCGCGGTCAACAAAACGTCAAACTTTGTGATGCAAAACAAGCAAAGTAAGTACACCAATAAACAAAATTTTTTGCGTCAAGCTGGTTAAATGCTCCTATGATAAAGCTAGTAGTCACTTTTCGAAATTTTGCGAACGCATCTAAAAATACGAAAGTAACTTAAAATTTCGTGTATAATGACTTCATGTTAAGAAATTCAGACAATTGCTAGTTAAAACGAAATGTTTCCATTTTTATCTTGTATTGTGCTATAGACGTCATCTGAACATTTCTTGCATTTCACTACACAGTAACACTCGAAGCGTAACGAATGTTCCGTGCAGTAATTGCCACCAGCCCTCTAACCAACAGCTGGAACCTGCTCGTAACCTGTGCACATAAAAAGTTATGGGTTCGGAAATTATACTTGCAGCCGTGAAATATTTGTGTTTTCAGTGCGGTCCGCACTAATTGATGTTTCCCCTTCATTGTGCCACATCAACTGAACCGTGAAGTAAATGCGTCGCTTACACAACAATGCTGTAACTTTTCCTCAGGTCCGTTAATTATTACAGCTGTCAGCTATTTTAGAGACAAACAGCTCCCATTAAGTCCCGAAGGCAAATTAAGTGATGACGTCACCAGTACGGAAGTTTGAAGGGTGCGTACGCGACCAGATCAGAGTATAGTGTGATTGGAAATCTGATAACAAATTTAAATGTCTGCGATCCAACTGCACGAGTCAGGGCCAGACACGAAAAAGCTTGTCTTGACTTGTTCGATACATGTATCTTGTGCCATTCTTTGTTGATCTCTCGAGCAGTTGAACAGTAAAAATTTAGGGTTTGGACACTGTTGCTGGATAAATCATTTTAGGTCTACGAGGAATGTCAGAACCTGAGGATGTATGAAGTAGGAGCTTCCGAAACAACGGTGATGATTTAACAGTTGACACGGCGGACTATCCTAGAAGACGTGGATTGTGGTACTTTGTTTTATTATAAAAGTAATCGTAAGATAATTCCTTGCATTTGTCGTCTTCCCTAAATAAATTCTGATGCAAATTCCAGGCATCACCCAGTTCTTGCCTTATTTCACTTGGTGGTTGAATCCGTAGGGCGATATCTTTGTTAATGCCATCGCCATTTGAGTATCGTACGTAATTAGTGTATAGGATGTATGCCAGTGATGACAGAGTGATCTGGTGTGGTTTGCTTCGGTTTTCCACTACTCTAATCCCTGAACTACCAGTTAGCAATTTCGTACTACGTTTTTTGAGAAACTGACCAATGTGTAAGTGTATATTATATTAATTTGTGGGGAGAACGAGGTGGATAGGATTTGCACAGTCTTGGTGGGGAAACTGAAGGGAAGACTACTTTGAAGACCTAGGTGTAGATGGGAGGATAATATTAAAGTGGATCTTAAATTGACTGGGGGCATGGTCTTGATTGATCTAGCACAGGACGGTGGTCGATTGTGTGACAGCGATAATAAACATTTGAGTTTCGTAAAATGCGAGGAATTTTTCGACTAGCTCAGTGAAAATTAGATTTTTAAGAAGGACTTTCTTAGATGGAGCCAGTTAATGAAGCCATTTATGGCTCGGAGAAAATGTTTAGTGTTTGTGATGTCTAAGCAAGGGCATTAGCGCAGTGTGCACAGACATACATGGGTAAATATCTGAGCAACTATGTAAAATTTAACCCGTAGTACCAGGTCACTTTTCACCGAAACGTCTGTATCTGTCTATAAGGCACACGGTGTCAGCTTAGAACATCATGGCCAGAAAAAAAATGAATAAAAGTATCGTGGACAATCACTTGTTATTATCAGCTAACCGCAGAATTTCATTACGATGAAATACAACATGGAACTGTTAATCACGTGGCTGTAAAACTGTTCGCGGTTAATTAATAAACGTCTCATATCATTGTGCTCTGCTTTTCAGTTCTGGTATTAAGTTTGCATAAGATTTACTCTTGACACTCTGTTGATATTTCATAAAGCCGTAGAACACACTAATTTGTGATAGTGAAGAACCCTCGACGTTGCTCCGATAACGGCGATGGGTTAAACTTGTCGTTATTAGCTTAAGGCATTTGAAATCGGATTTCTGTGTTAATCGTAGGATAAACTGCATATCGGTGCAATGATTTTATATTTCTATTGTACAGGGAATATGCCTGCTTGTAGTTCGGAGATCGGAGTAAACGAAATGATATGACACGCTAGATTTCATCTGGTAATTATTATTTACTTGTGCCACGGATGGCCAGCTAGACGAGTTTC
>Ga0123353_10009476_pt1 | contig 13453 bp, 3 predicted proteins | sample TergutLab28metaG_3_FD_92763 | JGI IMG/M metagenome (GOLD analysis project Ga0123353, IMG submission 92763) | Labiotermes labralis P3 segment gut microbial communities from Petit-Saut dam, French Guiana - Lab288 P3 | ecosystem: Host-associated > Arthropoda: Insects > Digestive system > Gut ... | reverse complement strand
TGGGGCGCGTACCCCACTTATTACAAGTACGATTCGCGACCGATAGCAGAAGGAGGCGACGGAACAATGGTAAGACACCCGTTCTGGGGAAATTCGCCATCCCTGATGATGATGACGGTAGAGCCGAGTTATGGACGCTGCACGGGTAAGGAAGAAACTGTGTTTATTACCATCAATCCCGCGCCTATATCCAATATCGTCTTTTGGGAAGGTAATTGTCTGGAAGTACGTGATGATGGATTTGGAAATCCGTTTGGTTTACAAACTTACAGGGCAAACAATGGTCGCCCGATGAATATATCCACCTATAACTGGGAGATTGAGCATGATCCACCTGTTGATCTTGCAACTGCTCCTGATATAAATCTGAATGGCCTGCACGTTACGGAGCTTATTTATCCTGCGCCCGACGCAATGGAGATATATAGAGGAACATTGTATATGACCGAAACCAACACGTTGACTGGCTGTTCAGGCGAAAGGGTTTCCATTGATGTCGTTGCTATTCCTGCTCCCGTAGTGAGAGCGGCGCCTGAGGCAGATGTGCCTGATTTGGATTTAGGCATTGAAATGTGTTTCGGCAATTGGAAATTAATGGATGGCGATGTGCTCAACAAGCACATTTATACGCCAACAGAATTGAATAATTTAGTCTGGACTTGGTCGCTTTACAACGTGCCGCTATTAGATCGCAACGGATTACCCAACATCGATAATAATCCCGATATACAAGGCAGAAATAGCGGTTGGATTCAATTGACTGTTACAGATTTGAATGGATGCGAAAGCGAACCCTCAAGGCTCTACATCAATGTATTACGTGCGCCTGAACCGCCAATGGTTCCCCGCGTGACGGTTTGCCAGTTTGACGATGAATTTAATCCGGCGATGACGATGACGGTGCAGAATGCCGCTGCGAACGAACTGTTCTATTGGGAACGCTTGCCCTACACGCCTCAGGGCGGGTCTACACAACCATCGTCAAATCTTGGTTCAACTACTTCGACGTTAGTTGGCGCCCAATGGATTTCGACGATGAATATGAACGCTCATCTGCCCGCTCCGCTATGGGGCGCGGGTACTACTGAGCAGTATGCCACCGTTCCCATCAAGGTTTATCGCGAGGGTATAGTGCAAAGCGAAATTGGTGGTCCTGATTTAACCTGCGAAAGCCAGCCGGCGGAAACCGAGTTGAGAATCAACCGCAATCCCTTACCGCCCAATCCCGCTACATTTGAATATTGCGAGGACAAGCAATGGGGTCGCTACGAATTGTCGGCAACGGGCGGAACAGGCGTGGGCTACCATTGGAATCCGACTAAGCCTGTTTTGGAACAAGGTTTCGGAAATCCGTTCTGGGCAATTCATCCCGATGAAGATGAAACCATTGCCTTCGACGTCAATGGCATGGCTACGTTTACCCATCATGTAGTAAGTGTTTCTATTGCGAATTGCAACAGTACCCCTGCCGAAATCAATCTGATAATCAATAAGAATCCAGAGTTGAAATTTGAAATGCATGATGAACATGGAGAAACTACGGGGGGATGCGCACCTTTCGATATGACTGCCGTAAATATATCAACAGACGACACTGTGGAATACACATGGAATTTTGAATTTCCAAACGACGCTCCTGTTCCCGCGCCTATTGGCCCAAGCGTCGGGGTGCAGCACAGATACGAATCGGGGAGTATCATTCCTCAGCAGGTAAGGGTGCGATTGACCGGCGTAATAAATCCAAGCTCCACTTTATCATGCACATCTGTCTTGGAAAAAACGCTGACCATCTTTCCTGAATTAACGGCGGCATTTAATCCTACCGCTACCGAAGGTTGCGACAATATGCACGTGATTTTCAACGCATCCAATTTGAGTTTGGGCGCTTATAATTTCAGGTGGTATTGGAATTTGCCGGCTGGAGATGAACCGTCGTATCCCGGCCATCCGAATCCGGCATTTGACGACGACGTGAAAACTCCCGACACGACAATTCCTAACCCGTTTCATTTCTTCCCTAATCCAGGGTCGACAGAGGTAGATTACAAAGTATGGCTACAGGTGGACAACGGATATTGTTATAAAAATGTATCGGATGTTATCACTGTATATCCGGTGCCCAACGCGGAGTTCGACTATCAATGGATGGCTGATTTCGGCGGGAATTGGGTATGTCCGCCCGAACCGGTCATATTTACCAACAATTCCGCTTCCACCGGTGCTGCCAATAACGCGAACACCGGATATGTATGGGATTTTGGTGACGGCTTCAGAGCTACCACCACAATTGCCGACCCGCCCGTCAGACACGAATACCAAAACTGGGTTACATCGGTTCCGGTGCCCCATACGGTGACATTGACCGCGTCCAACGAATATACGATATTGAGCAGCGCAGAGCCGTTAATATGCAGCAAAACATCAAACCCCATCACTATTCTGGTGGCGCCCAGGGTGGAGGCAACGATAGTGGGTCCCGTAGAAGGTTGTTCGCCGTTTGTGGCGTTTTTCCAAAGCCAGACGCGCGGCGTGGTAACTGCTTACAGTTGGGATTGGGGCGATGGAAATCCTAATGGTACCGGCGCGAATCCTTGTCACGAGTACGTTACCCCCACCGACAACCAGCCGGAGGATTACGTCATTACGCTCAAAGCCAGCAATACATGGTGCAACCAAGTCGTACAGCATAATTTCCGTCTCTATCCGCAACCGGTGGCTGATTTTGGAAAAGTAGATCCGATAGCAGGTTGTCATCCATTAACAGTAACCTTTCCCAATAATTCCACCCAAAACGTTCCCGGTGCGACGATGATCTACAATTTCGATTTCTTCGACGGTAGCGCGGCAGAAAAAATAGATGATACTAATCCTGTGGAACACATCTTCGAAAATTATGGAGGAGCGTTTTTGCATGTGTATCCCACATTGACGGCAAGGGCGAAATGGAGGGATGATTTAATATGCGTCAGCAAGACAGTTTCACAGCACATTACCGTCAACCCGTATCTGAAAGCGAAGTTTGAAATGGAGAATTCCGAAGGTTGCAGTCCGCTCACTACCCTTTTCCGCAACACTTCTGTGGGTTATATTTCTTACCAGTATTCCTTTGGCGATGGCGCTACCGCTCTTGGCGACCCAAGTTTGGGTGCTTATACCACCCATGAATACAAAACCGTCAATATGTATCAGGATATGACCTATCAGGTTACATTATCGGTTAATAACGGCGACTGTGTCGATGAAGAAACGAGAGAGGTATTGGTATATAGCGCTCCGACAGCCGATTTCCGTCCGTCAAGTCCGTGGCCTGCACCCTATATGTATCCCGCGCCGCCTATCCATTTAGACAACCTGGTACCTGAACCCGACAGGGGAGAACTAACCTACCTGTGGAGTTGGTCTGAACAGGAACTGAACTATTTGAACCATTTCTCGGATGATGTTAATCCGGCTGATCTTAGATTAAGCGAATGGGGCGACTATAACATTATACAGCGCGTTACGTCGCCCAACGGTATCTGCTCGGATGTCAAGATGGTCACTGTCGAAATTGTACCGCCCCCCGTTTATGCCGGTTTTGATGATGTACCGCCGGCTTGTTTGCCCTACTCGGTACAGTTTTCCAATAACTCAAGATACGCCAGGTATTATAAGTGGGATTTTGGCGACGGTTATTTCAGCAGCGACCCCGAACCGCAACATACCTACCATTCGGCAGGCACCTACACGGTGACGCTTACCGCTGTGGGCGACCATATATACCCGGCGACAGTGAGCAAAACCATAACAGTACATCCGTTACCTCAGGCCGGATTTGAGATTTCGCCAAACTTCCTGTGGGTTGGTATGCCGCTGAATACGCAAAACTACACCACCAACCTGACAACCGGCGGAGTACCGTTTCCTGTATGGTACGAATGGGATTTTGGCGACGGTTCGCCTGTCGATACAACTAAAAACCCGACGCACATGTACTGGAAGGCCGGTAATTTCAATATAACACTCACGGTGGGCACATATACCAGCCCGCAGTGTATCACCTCGGTAACAAAGACCGATGCAGTGGAACTTGAGAAAGCCGGGGACATCATCTTCCCCAATATCTTCAAACCGAGTGTTGGCGGCGAGCCGAGTGATGTAGTAACGAACGACGGTTATAAGAATAACCTTTTCTACCCGCCGGTGTTGACCCCCACCCGAAAATACAATTTAATGATCTTTACCCGCTGGGGACAACTTATCTACCAATCCACCGACCCGAACAGGGGATGGAACGGCTATTTCAAAGGTAACTTGTGCGAGGAAGGCGTATATATGTACAGAGTTGAGGGTATATATGAAACCGGACAGCCATTTACGAAAGTAGGTAATGTATTGCTCTTGCGATAAGAAGATGATATTTTTCTTTACAGAGCGAATGTATGGAACATAAAAAATTTTCTTATCGTCATCCGGATGAACTGAAGAAGGATATTATCCGTGCAGGAGTTGAATTGCCTGTTTCTGAGAATTTGGATATCCTGAAAACGCCATTGTCGCTTGACGGCAAACTATTGTCCAACCGTTTAGCCATTCATCCGATGGAAGGCTGCGACGGAACATACGAAGGCGCCCCCGGCGAACTTACTTTCAGACGTTACGAACGCTTTGGCGCAAGCGGCGCCGCTTTGCTGTGGGCGGAGGCGTGTGCGGTATCCGGCGAAGGGCGCGGCAATGCCCGGCACCTCTGGCTGAACCGCGATACATTGCCTGCGTTCAGAAAATTGTTTGATGATATGATTGCCTCGGCAAAGACCGCATCGGGCGAAAACGTCAGACCATATACCGTGCTTCAGTTAACGCATTCGGGGCGGTACAGCAAACCTCATGCCGATGCAACGGCAATTGTGGCGGTTCCTGAAAATCCATATCTCGACCCCGTTTCAAATCCGAAAAGACGGCTCATCACCGACGAAGAATTGGAACATCTGGAAGACCAGTATGTGGAAACAGCGCAGTTATCGAGGGAAATTGGCTTCGATGCAGTGGATATTAAGGCTTGCCATCGTTATCTGATTTCCGAACTGTTGTCGGCGCATACGCGCGAAGGCAGTTATGGCGGCAGTTTCGAAAACCGAGTGCGTTTTCTGCTCAACATCATCGACAAGGTGAAAAACAGGGTAGATATAGACGCCACCCTCAGAATCAACGTCTACGACGCTATTCCGTATCCCTACGGTTGGGGTACGGACGAAAGAGGACATCCGGCATTGGATGAACCCCGGCGTTTGATGCAAATACTGTGGGAAAAAGGCGTGCGCTTAGTCAACATCAGCACCGGCAATCCGTATTACAACCCACATATCGGTCGTCCCGCCGATGTGGGGCCATATATTGCGCCTGAACACCCTGTTGAATCGGCTGCACGAATGTTGCACATCATCAGGGAGATAAAAACCGCCGCTCCCGACATGGCGTTGGTGGGCACGGGTTTCAGTTGGTTCCGCGAGTACGGCGCGAACATAGCCGCAGGTTGTATTGAGCAGGGATGGATGGATATAGCAGGTTTCGGAAGGCAGTCATTTGCTTATCCCAGTTTTGCACGGGATATAGTTGACGGAGGAAAGATGTTACGAAGCAAATGCTGTATTGCCTGCACCAAATGTACTGAATTGATGCGTTTTGGCGGTCAGACCGGCTGCGTGATTAAAGACAGTAAAATATATCTGCCTCTTTGGCGAAAAGCCACCAACGGCCTAACTATGATGAGCACAAAAGCGTATCAGTAATTTTTGATTGTTGAACATGTTTTGTGCATGTTGAGGGTGTCTCAAAAGATGTCATTGCGGGCTTGACCCGCAATCTCATTAAAACAATACTATTGGATATCAGTGGATTGCGGGTCAAGCCCGCAATGACAAAACAAAGAAAGAGGCTTATGAGACAACCCCAATAGAATTATTCGATTATTCAGTTATTCAGTTATTATAATGAAAAAGACAGCAATAGTAACAGGTGGAGCCGGTGGAATCGGCTTTGGAACGGCTCAGAAATTGGCGGCTGACGGTTTTAACATCGCTATTTTCGACATTAAGGATGAGTCCGCAGTCCATGAAAAGATTCTCCAACTTAATGCGGCAGGTTCCGATACATTATATTATTGTGGGAACATTGCCAAAGTAGGCGATTGTTATGCTTTTGTGGAAAAAGTTATCGAAAAATACCAAAAAATTGATGTATTAGTGAATAACTCCGGCGTTGCGCCTAAGGTACGCGCCGATATTCTCGAAACATCAGAAGAAAGCATTGACTACGTGTTTGGCGTCAACATCAAAGGCACGTTTTTCATGTCGCAGGCCGTCGCCCGTCGGATGATTGAGCAGAACGACGGTATCATTGTCAACATTTCCTCTGTTTCGGCATACACCTCGTCAGTGAACCGGCCGGAATACTGCATGTCGAAATCGGCCATCAGCATGATGACCGTGTTGTTTGCCGACAGACTTGCCGCGCACGGTATCCGCGTATACGAAATCCGTCCCGGCGTTATTCGCACAGATATGACTGCACCTGTCACCGAAAAATACGACCGGTTGATTGCCGATGGCGTTTTTCCCATCGAACGGTGGGGTTATCCCGAAGACGTAGCCAAGGCGGTTGCGGCTTTTGCCAGCGGAGCATTCCCGTATTCTACAGGCGAGATCATCAATGTAGATGGAGGGTTTCATTTGAGAAGATTATAAACCATTCTATTATGGATATTTTTTCTTTTAATACGATAGTGGTAGGCAGCGGTGCTGCAGGATTTAACGCCGCCGACCGGCTTTACGATTTTGGACAGCGCGATGTGGCTATCGTTACCGAAGGCATCAACATGGGTACCAGCCGCAATACCGGCTCTGACAAACAGACGTATTACAAGCTTACCCTTGCTGGAGGCGGAGCAGACAGTGTACGTGATATGGCGCGTACTTTCTTTGATGGCGGTTGTATGCACGGCGATCTGGCGCTTAGCGAGGCAGCCCTTTCTGTGCGCTGTTTCTGTAAATTGGCTGATATTGGGGTGCCTTTTCCGCACAACCGCTACGGCGAATACGTAGGTTACAAAACCGACCATGACCCGCGCCAAAGAGCTACCAGCGCCGGACCGCTAACATCGTGCTTCATGACCGAAAAACTCGAAGCGCAGGTAAAAGCAAAGAATATCCAGATTTTCGATGGATATAAGGTTGTCGCTATCATCACGGATAATGGCGAATGCAAAGGTTTACTGGCGTTAAACAAGGCTGAGTTGGACAACCGCGACAAAATGTTCGTTCTCTTCAACTGTACCAACGTGGTGCTGGCTACAGGCGGCCCGGCCGGATTGTATAGTTGCAGCGTGTATCCCACGAGCCAGACCGGTTCTAACGGTATAGCCTTCGAGGCGGGCGCGGCAGGGCGTAACCTTACCGAGTGGCAGTATGGTATTGCATCCGTTAAGTTTCGCTGGAACCTTTCGGGAAGTTACCAGCAGGTGATTCCCCGTTATGTTTCTACCGACCGGTATGGAAACGACGCCCGCGAGTTCCTTGACCAGTATTTTCCAAATCCGCAGCAGATGCTCGACGCCATTTTCCTGAAAGGCTATCAGTGGCCGTTCGACTCGCGCAAAATAGCAAACTTCGGTTCGTCGTTGGTTGATATTCTGGTTCATCAGGAAATTCATCAAAAAGGACGCCGCGTATTCCTCGATTTCCTGAACAATCCAACAAATTTGCAATCCGATTTCGGCAATTTGGGCAAGGAATCGTACATATACCTCGAACAATCCGGCGCATTCCAATCTACGCCTATTGAGCGACTGACGCATATCAACCAGCCTGCCATCGACCTGTATCAAAACAACGGTATCGACCTGACGTGCGAGATGCTCGAAATAGCCGTCTGCGCGCAACATAACAACGGCGGACTGGCGGTTAACTGCTGGTGGGAGACCAACGTACCGCATCTTTTTGCCGTTGGCGAAGCGGCAGGCACGCACGGCGTGTACCGTCCCGGCGGGAGCGCGCTCAACTCCGGGCAGGTTGGAAGTACCCGCGCAGCCATGTACATTGCCAAAAGATACACGGATACCCCCATGCCCGAAGCCGATTTCAGGAGCCTTGCCATCTCAACAATCGCCTCGAAAGTTGAATTAGCCGGTAAATTTCTCGAAAACAAAGATGGGCGTACACCGCAGGAAATACGCGCCGAATTGGGCGACCGGATGTCAGCATATGCGGCGCACATTCGTGATGCCGACGGTATCATTAAGGTAAAGGATGAAGCGGTAATGCAACTGCAAAGTATCGCCGAACAAACCGTACTGTCAAGCCCAACAGACCTTGTGGCTGCTTTTGAAAATGTCGATTTGCTGATAGCGCAGCAGGTATATGCCGCCGCTATGGAAAACTACGTCGCAGCGGGCGGCGCCAGTCGCGGTTCGTATATCATACCCGAAGAAAACGGCATGTATGATATTCCGGGGTCGTTGAGTTTTTCGCCTGACGACGGTAAACTGTCAGGAAAAATACAGGAAGTTCGCTATGCCCCGCAGGGTTGCAATTTTGCATGGGAGGATGTTCGTCCCATCCCGGAAAATAATGACTGGTTTGAAAATGTGTGGCGCGAGTTCAGGGATGATCAAGTGTTCCGGTAAGAAAAAGAACTGAACAAACGTTTCAGGACAATAAGAAAGTAAAAACCAAGCGTTCAAATCGTAAGCTATTCGCTCGTTTCCGAAAAAATGCAATGAAAACTCAATTTTTTTCTTCTCAAAATGCAACTTTTCACATTTCTTTTCGTATAAGAAAGTAGAATAGTTAACTTAAAGACAGACGCATCAACATAGGTTTCTGTGCTTGCGTTCGTGTAAGGAGATGAGAATAAACATATTATCTGCGCTCTGGATGCTCAGCGTGTTTTGTGTTGGGAAGGAGAGGAGAGGAACTGCATTTAAAATAGCCGCAATGGCTATAATTTTTACTTTGAGTAGCGGTGAAATACGGGCGCAAAGGCAGGAAGGTTTTGTCGGCGGTAACTATTATGGATATGCTGCCGCACAACCACTACATACGCTAAATGCTCCCAACTTTGGCGTCAACCTCTCAACAGCCTCGAATGGATTGATGATTACGCCCGGCACCTTCATTCAGGTACAATGTGCTACTCCTACTTCCGGCGCGATCTATGAATTAAGGGGTTTCTCAATAGGTACGCCCAGTCCTGCCTCCTATAACTCATTTACCGGTTCACTTTTACAAGGTATGAGCGCAGCTAATGCTGCTGTATGGCGAAACATGTTCAATCATGCACGAAATCTTACCCAAATCGCCGGACAATCAGCTACATATACCCTTGCAGACGGAGGTTTATGGCTGATTGTCAATTGGGGGCAGGGCGCAAACGTGCGTTATGAACTGACATTGAACAATCAATGGCAATTAGTTCCCAGATTTGGAATATTTTTTCAATACGAAATATCCGAAAGTCCTCCCTGCTCCTATACATTTGAGTTTTTGCAAACTCAATTTTACAGATGCACAGGCACTGTCTCCGGTACCGGAACATCAGGCCCCACTGACAATAGAACGTGTAGTAGCCCATCAGCGCCTACGGCGGTACATGGCGTAGCTACCACTAATTATTTATACATGTTTTCCGGTATGCAAAGAACATACAATGTTCTCAATACTCAAAGGGATACTGATGTACGGCTTCAGATTGATAATCATTTAACGAATATTGTAACTGAATATACCGTTTGCGCCGGCGATGTTACCGGGCGCAACTTTATGGACATGACCATCTTCAAATGCGCCGGCGATAGAGTCGTGCAATTTGAATACGAATTTTTTAATGCTTCCGGAAATCCTACTCCCGGCAATATCATCATTGCTTCCGCCCCTACGGGAGGGACAACGCTTGCAACCCTTGCCCCCAGCATCATAAGGCGTGATGGGGGAAATTGGGCTCAGACTGCAGCATACAGGAGATGGAATGTTCCAGGTAGTACCAACAGTCGTTCCGAGACGCCTTCAAATTATGTTCGATTGCCGGCAAACGCTCAAAATGGCGATTTTGTTCAGGTAAAGATGTACGCTTGGAATGCGTGTAACATGCCGGCTAATCTGAACAACATTACCAATGCCGACCGCGAATCGCTGGCTACCATGAGGACGGTACGTATCAATGTAGTATCGCCAACGGAAAGAATTCTTGCACAAACGCTTGACTTCTGTTATCCGGCAGGAGGCGTGGTCAATAACAGTTATTCAGCCACCATGAGGCGAGATGACTACCTGCCGCTTACCCAAGCCGTCAGTTTTCGCTATTACGCCTCCAATGCAACAGAAACCGGTCCTACAGGCGCCGCTTTTACCGGTCTTACCTCTGCCGCTGCTACTCAAGGTATTTTCGATCCTATGAACACCGCTTACGTTCCTGCTGCAAACCGGTTAAATCCTACCGGAGCCGTCGCGGATAGAAGAAAAGTATTCTGGGTAACTTACGTGAATGCAGGCGGTTGCGAAAGCGCACCTGCCAAACTTGTGTTCAAAGTGCGCGACAATATTTCCGCTGCGCCCGCCATTTCGGGACCAGTTACGGTATGCACCGGTCAAACGGTCAGATACTACGTCAATCCTTATGTGGCTTCATCGGGAGGCGATGATATTGATTACGTGTGGATGGACGGATCCGGATATACCATTACACGCACTGCCGATGGAAATAACAGAACAGGGGAATGGGCAGACATCACGATTACCGGTGCGACAACCGTTAAGATGTTCCGCATGTGGAAAAATAAAGTGAGCAATCTGCCATCCTCTTGTACCGGTTTGCCTGCTGTTGCCGACATAGTCCCATTGGATGTCGGCTGTAATAATTGTTTCAGCACTCCGGGTCAATTAGCTGTATCCATCAGTCCCCTCCCCATGGCAACGCTATCGGGCGGCGGCGTCATCTGCGGCGATGCGACGGCAACGCTTACCATTAGCGGTTTATCGGGTGCGTCGGGAGTTTCTCCGTCATACAATGTTACCGTCAGCGGAAGCGGTGGCTACACACAAAAATTCACAGGCATCAGCGGCGCGGAAACCTTCACGGTCAATCCGCCCGCGGGATCCACCACCATATATTACATAAGCGAAATTTCGGCAACCGGCAACGCTTGTCCCAACACCACGCTGCAACCCGAAATAACCGTTGTTAAACGGGCGCTGTTGTCGCTTACGGGAGCAACCATTACAGTTCCTGATCCGTTGTGCGAGGGCAGCAGTTTTACTGCAACGCTCAATGGAGTAGTGGTCAATAACGAAAGGGTAGTAACATGGACCTACAATGGCGTTGAAACCACGACGCCTGCCAACGTTAACAGCATTAACTATACAAATGCAGGGACGGCTGGTAGCAGACCTATTCAGGCAATTTTGAAATATGCAGAGGCTACCGTGCCCGGTGGCAGCAATTATTGTCAAACTACGCCTTTATCCAGAACTTTGGCGATTACTCAGGTACCTACGGCAACAATAGCCTTTTCATCACAAAATCAATTCATTTGTCCGGCTGACGGTACAAACATCACGGTCAGTCTTTCAGGTGGAACCGCAGGACAACTTTATACGGTGAATTGGGAAGTTCAATTGGGAGCAAACCCTGCGATTCCGGGAACACCCGCAACAACTACCGGATCGTCGCTTACCATCCCGCTGTCAGCAACCTATTTTAATCAGGGACCCGGCATTTACACTTTCAGCATTACATCGGTAACCCGCGCAAACAGTTGCCCTCCGCCATCCTCGCCTGTGCCGGTTACCACCAGCATCACGGTTGAACGGGTGCCGACTGCAACGTTCTCAAAAACTGCCGACGAATCATGCGAAGGTCTTTCCGTTCCCGAAATCCTCTCGCTCTCCGGCGACATAGGCAGACCTTATATCATAGAATATACAATACAAAGAGGATTAAATCCTCCCGAATCTCAAATAGCGTTAACGCCGCCTGCAGCGGGAGCCACTACCTCCTCTTTTCCGTTTGAAATTCCCGCATCATACATTACTGTTGCCAATTCTCCGGTAAGAGTAAACATTATATCCGTAAAACAGGACGGAGGAAAGGGTTGCTCCAACACTGTCAGCCCGGATCCGCTTGTGATTACGATAGAGGCAATAGATCAGGCAGACCCGAATGAAGATAATTTTGATTATTCCCGTTGTGAAAAAGAGTATACCGGAACCAATTGGCCCATAAATTTGAAAGGCAATCTTCCTTCCGGTTACGAAGGGAGATGGGATGTTATGGGCAGTACCAATACCGTGGATATTCCCAATTCTTCATATCCAAATGAAGGAGTAATCAGAAGCATGACACCGGATTTATATACGGTTCAGTGGACCATTTGGAAAACAGGAAGACCCCTTTGTTATTCGAGCAAGGCGACCACTGTATATTTTGCCCAATCCACTACCGAGGCGGAGGTGTTTTATAAAACGGACGAAGTCTGTTACGACATGCCTTATGAATTATGGGCTGTACGACCGGTTCCGGGCAGGGAAACCGGAATGTGGGAAATATGGGAAATAGAAACAGGCAGCGGCACTTGGGGTAGTACATGGTGGTCAATTACTTCCGGTTCGTTACCTGCAGGTTTGAAATTAAATCAGGAGACAGGAACCATTTTCGGAACGCCGGAAGCGACATCGGCAGGCTCTTACCCCATAAGCATAAAAGCCGAAAATTTTACGGGAACCGAAACTGTTTCTGTTACCATTAATATATTAGCATCCGGTACGAGCGTTTATCCAAACGGAGTGGAAGGCGTGGCATACTCCTACACGCCGACATATACACTGACTCTACAATCGGCGATACCTTCGGGCTGGGGAAAAATAGACACCGAAACGGATTATCGAACCGGTGTAAAAGTAAACATCAATGAATTAGGAAAATATAAGTTTCGATGGTCGGTAACAGGCGGTTGCGGTACTCTGTCCGATTTTTCTACCGTTACTTTCCACCCGAAACCCGAATTGAGGTTAATTCCTGATTTTGTTGACGATGATGCGTTGTGCGCACAACAGGAAATCGTGATGCCCCCATTTGTTGCCGTTGATAAAGACGACAATCCGTTAAGCGGCACCTTAACATATCAGTGGGAATTTTCAGGCGCTGTAATGTCAGGTTTTTCTTCCGGTTGGCATTCAAATCAGTTCCCTGCTGGAAGATTTACGCCTCTTACTCAAAGACCCAATGTTCCTGAATTTTATAATATAGGCGTAAAAGTTGATAACGGTATGTGCCCTTCGGAACAGATGATTGTACAAATTGAACTGCGTCCCAAACCGACCGGCGTTCAACTTTCGCGAAATGAACTTTGCGAAGGCGAAGAAGTTACTATGGGTCTGACAACTAATATGTGGCAGGATACCAAATACAACTGGACGATTACCCC
>Ga0123353_10009474_pt1 | contig 13454 bp, 14 predicted proteins | sample TergutLab28metaG_3_FD_92763 | JGI IMG/M metagenome (GOLD analysis project Ga0123353, IMG submission 92763) | Labiotermes labralis P3 segment gut microbial communities from Petit-Saut dam, French Guiana - Lab288 P3 | ecosystem: Host-associated > Arthropoda: Insects > Digestive system > Gut ... | reverse complement strand
TGCAGTCAATATAGTTAGACATCAACGACTTGGGGATTGATGTCCAGTTTTCACCTTGAGCGATATGCGCATATCTCTGGATGATCAAATCAGAATTTCTAGATACGTAATGCCCAGAGCACTCTGCAAGATCGCCTCGCATGAGTTTTGCGTAATTGTTTTCTGGGTGTTTACTATACGGCAATATATCAATGCATGCCCCATTACATAGATCAGGCAAGTCGGATATTGCTTCCGCAGCGTTAACACTTGCTTCGCTGGCTATTGTCTCAAAATCAACTTTCTTGCCTGACTTGGAAGCGATCAGAAAAAATCTGCTTCGCTTCTGTGGAATGCCAAAATCAGAAGCCTTTAAGACACTATAGGAACTCTCATAGCCTATGCTTGAAAGATCATTAATCAGTGCGCGTAGAATATTTCCTGACGAAAACTCAACAAATCCTGTAACATTCTCAAAAACAACCCATTCTGGCTTAACAAAATTCATTATGCGGATAAATTCTTGAAAAAGCCAATTTTGAGGATTGCTCATTGTATTCGTTCTTCTGTTCGACGTAGAAAATCCTTGGCAAGGAGGACCGCCAAACAATACGACCTCTTTATCATCCAGCAAAATTTCCATGGGTATCTCGTTTATACTACGTATATCACTAGCTAGCATAATGGTTTCTGGATGATTCAGTGTATAGGTTTTTGAAGCGTTAGGATCATTCTCAACTGCCAGTAAAACATCAATCCCTGCCATTTTCGCTCCAAGGGACAGCCCTCCAGCTCCTGAGAACAAATCTATTCCCAAAAGCTTTCGATTTGTTTTACCTGCTAGCACCATATGTCCTCCTATCTAAAACTTACATGGTATTTTACCATGCTCGTGCAAAAAAGTCAATGCATTAACCAACTGCCTACGCTATTTTCAGGCTATTCAACCGTAGATTCCTCATGCATCCCCCGCAACTCCTCCTGCACCTCAATCGTCCCAATAAGCGCTCCCGCCACCCGCATGATATGCCGGAATGCCTCCAGGTCTAACGCCTCCCCCTTGTAGGACTTAAACCACTTGTCCAACACCTGATATCCGCCAATGCGGAAATTCCACACGTCTTGCGAAATTCCCAAAATGCGCATGGTGGCATTGATATGCAGCATGCCGTCCGCATATTTGATCTTCCCGATTACCCTGTCAGCAGGATCATCGGCTTCAATTATTAGCGGGGCATCCTTGTCTTCCCTCAGCAAATGCAAGCTGCGCAGGCGCGCGCCCGCCTTCACATAAACCCCAAACTTATCCTCGCTGACATAAAACCCCTCGCCGTCGTTCGGCGCGTTGACCACCGGTACCCGTGGATAGTCCCGCTTCAAAAACTCGTTGAACCGCTCCCGGTACGCCGGGTCGTGCAACACTCCGTAAACATAGTCGAATACCTCGATTGGCTCCGGCTTGCGGCTCATGTGGGCGATCAGGCGCTCCAGGGCCTCGGGGTTAAGGTTAGTCGTCCAGGTGTCGCCGAGTTCGCTGTGGGTGTACAGCGGGGCGATATAGGCTGTTTCACTTTGCGCTGAAAACAGCCTGTGCGCTATGATGTTCTCTGCCACGAAGGGCGAGAAGAATTCCCTGGATGTCTTGCAGAAAACCAATCCTATGTTCCTGCCTATGGGCGAGGCTGATGGAACAGTAAAGTTTCTCATTACCTCCCCACGAGGCATACAGTGGAAGCCCTTTGAGCGCCCGGTGTAATACGTCCAGCGATGGTCAAATGGCCGAAATGCGATTTTCGTTACCTTTCCGCTTTGCGATTCGACATCCTGAATCGCGCCTTCAACCGACCAGTCTCTTGTGTCTGCTCCGAGGCTATATTGCGAACGCAAGTCTTCAGCAGTTTTGGTTTGGAAGTCCCGCAACACATCGCCAATGTCTTTCTTTGTATTTTGGATGCAAAGTGAATCCCTGGCAGTCACGATTCCCACAACATTTGCTGGGAATAATTCTGCAATGCTCACGCCGCCCGCATAGCCCGCGGCGTTGTCGGTCGGCACGAAGTACGCCATTTTCGGGTCGAGAGCAATTTGAGTGAACCGCATGGAATTTTCGTCAAGCGCGGTGAACTTCATTTCGCGCAGCCCCCACAAGTCCGTGTTGTACACCCTGGCCCAATCTTCGCTTGTCGTCGTTTTTACGCCGATAAATAGTGAAACACCCTGCATGATCTCAAATATGTTTTCATCCTTACCGCCGTCGGGGGCGGTTTCCTTTTTGTTTGCGCTGCCGTGCAGATTGACGATGTAGATCGTGTCGAAGGTGCGCAGCAGGCTTGCCCGCATACCTCGGAAGGTGGGGTTATCCAAATAGCCGTTATTTGACACATAGGCAAGAATGCCCTCGCCGCTACGTTCAATGATTTCTTGGGCGAAGCGGAAGAACTTGACGTAATCGTCGCCGAGCCACTTGGGGTTCTTCTCTTGCAGCTTGGTCACGCCGTCCGTCTCAAATATGTAAGCGGAGATGTCATAGGGGTTGGTACTGGCTGCGAGATACGGCGGGTTGCCGATGATCACCTTGATGGGGCGGCGCACCTTCCAGTTATCTGCCTTACGGGCTTCGTCCGAGATCGCACCGGAAAAATCAAACAGAGTGATCTGGTCGAGGTGCTCCACCTGCGTGTGGGCCGGTGCCAATGTGTTGGTAAGGTAGATGTTCGCGGGAATAAGCCGCTCGGGTGCCCCGCCGAGGGTTTCATGTACGGTGCGGCGGATTTTCAGGTGGGCAACCACATAGCTGGTCATCATGATCTCGAAAGCGATCAGCCGCGACAACAGGCCGTCCTCCCGCTGGATGTAGTCCTGATAGAAGGCCTCCATCCCGCCACCCGTGAAATACTTTTCCTTGACATACTTGATGATTTCGGCGTGGAATGTCCCCGTGCCGCAGGCGGGGTCTAGGATGGCCACCCTGGGCACGGTCAGCGCTTTTTTTGTGTGGATTATCGGCTGCTTCGCGTTTTTCCTAAACACGGGATAGGGTGTGGTGTCCACCGTGATCTCCGTAGTGCTGTTGTCGCTGATGCCCTGCGGGATACCGAAGTCCTTGATCAGGGCATTGTCCACCATGGACACCAGGTAGCGCACCACCTGCCATGGCGTATAAAACACGCCCAGCGATTTGCGTAGCGTAGGATCATAATATTGCAAGAATTCTTCGTAAAAGTGGACGATGGTGTCCTTGCTGTCGTCCCGGTCAAGCAACTGCGTGATGTCGCAAATGCGGTACAAATCGCAGAGTTTATCAATCACAGCTTCAAGGGTTGGGTGCTGGCTGCCTGTCGCTGTCGTGATATGCGAGAAGAATAATTTTAGCAGAGCGGATTCCTGCCGCAGATTGCCTATGGCTTCGTAGCGGTTGAAGCTTTCCGCTGCGGTGCCGTTATACCGGGCGATGAACAGGCCATATACGATGGTCTGCGCATACATATCAGCGAAGCCCCGCGAGGTGAGCATCGGGCGAAGCTCGGCCTTGATCTTGCTGTATAGCCCATGCATCTCGTTGAACATCGGCAGATTTCTTTGCCGCTCGTCTGTTAGGGGTTGTCCCTGCTCGTCCTCTTTTAGTATCCCCAAAATCACGCTGCGAATAGTCTTGGCGTGAATCGCCATGTACTGCGCCAGCCGGTTAGAACTGCGGATCTGCGCGGGGCTTCGTAGCAGAAAATCTTCAATCAGGCTGGCAAACAGCTCGGCGTTGTCCTCGCGCAAAACAAGCGAACCGTCTTTCGCCTCAATCAACTGTACGCCGGTGTATTCTTTTACCTCGTCGCCTTCGGCATGGTAGAACCGCCAAACGAGATTGTCTGTCAAAATGACATTGCCATAACGCCTGGCCTCACGCACAACTTGCCCTCTAGCCCGCGCGTCGATTCCGTTGATCCGCTTGACCTCAATACCCGCGAAAGGTTCTGTGTCCGTCACATCGTCGTCCTCGCGCCAAAGCAGTACATCTATATTCTCTCCGCTTTCGCCGCTACGACCGCCGGATAAATCCTTTGCCTGACAGCCGAAACTCGTTATCAGCCGGATGATTGGCGGGTTGTAGGAGGACTCAATATTACCAAGCCGATTGCAATCGCAAACAGCTTGATAATATTCGCGGATGGCGTCTGGCATGGGGAACCTCCGAGTCTCATGAAGCTTATTCCATTATAACATAAGCCAAGAGGAAATTCTACCCTTTTCGCGAAAAAAAATACGCCACCCATCCTTCTCGTCTCTTCATAAACCACCGATCCTCTTCAAGCCACATATACGTGATCGTCTCCCCAATGCGCACTTGGTACCTTAGCCCGACACCGCCGCACTTGAGCGACGCAGCCTTTCGCCGATCCATGATCTGGTCAATCTCATAGGTAGCCCCATCCTCCCACGTGATTGCGCGCGGGAGGATTGTTCCGTCCTTGAGCCTATCCTCAAGAACGTCCACATATACTTTTAGCTCGTTTTCGAGTAATTTTTCTAGGGTATCCATTGCAAGAGCCTCCGGGGTGTGATATAATGGGATAGAAAAATAGAAAATTACTTGCAACAGGGAGGATCGTCATGGAGTCGATCAATGTTAAGATCGTTCACCCAATAAACGGCTCGGACATAGACCTTGGACTACCTACTAATATTTTATTGGGGGATATTTTCAGCCAACTGGTAGATGCGGCATATCTTCCCCAAGAGCAACCATTTGTCGGCATCCTGAAACCCAATCGCTTTAGCAAAGAGTCGCGTGCTCTGGACAACAACACGACAATCGAAGAAAATGGCGTGATAAATAATGACACTATCTTTCAGTCAGTTGATTGACGCTAACTTCCTTACAGGGGGTGGGAACTACTCTGGTGTCGTTTATCCTAGAGGCGAGCGTTTTGAATCTAAAATGCTTGATAACGATAGGAGTGTTCGAGACAACAATATAAGAGACAATGATACCATCCAAACGCTGATAGCGACGCAGGCAGGTGGCTGTGATATCATTGAGCTTTGGAACGAAATATATCCCTACTTAGATCAAATCGGCACAATGCTTGGGATTGCGGGTGCGGCCATTGGCTTCGGTGCGTGGCTAAAAGGTAAGTTCGGCAAGAGCCATCCGCCGAAATTGATTACAGATGTTGTTACAGATAAGGAACTCTGGAACGTGCATGAACTGGCTATTACACTTGATATCACCGACGAAGATGCTAAAAAAGTGCTAATAGGTTTTGGCTACAAATGGGATCGTCGGTATTCTTTGTACTACAAAACAGATAAAACGGTTGAGATAATTGAAAAAATCAGGAAGAGGGGTTAATGCATCCTAAAAATACCCCACCGGATGAATGACGTGCTCACTCTTGTAATCCGCTTTACCGAGCTTCTTATCCATACCCATGAGCGCAACGTCTATGCTATGGTGCCCGAAGCGCCCCCGGATATAGTCCATCGTGCGTTCAATCGTTTCCCAGCGTTCCCGCGCGCGGGCATCCTCAAAGAAAGACAGCTGCAAGTTTTCCTGTTCCGGCACCAACTGCGTGGCCCGGACACCAATGCTGCGCAGGGGCTTTTCCCACTTATAATTCGCGCGAAGCAGGCGCATCGCGGCATCGGTAAGTTCGCGGGCGAGGTTCGTTGGCGTGAGCAGCGTACATTGCCGCTCGAAGCTGACCAGAGTATTATCCCGCAGGGATATCTGCACCGTGCGGCCCTTCAGCCCAAGATCGCGCAGCCGCTCGGCCACGCTCTCAGCCAAGTTGTAGAACACGATGCGGCAGTCTTGCTCGTTTTCCAGATCGCGCGGCGTTGTGGTGCTGTTACCTACCGACTTGATCGCGGCCTCCTCGCCCAGCGCGGCAACGGGTGAATCGTCGTGACCGTTGGCGAACATGTGTAAAATCAGGCCCCATTTACCCAGCCAGCCATGCAGCACTTCCTTCGGCGTGTTGGCGATATCGCCGATGCTGTGGATGCCGTAACCTCGTAGCTTCAGCGTGGTGGCCCGGCCCACGCCAAGCAAGTCCCCCGCAGGCAGCGGCCAGACCAGCTGTTTGAAATTTTCCGGCGATATCGTGGCGAGGCCCATAGGCTTGCGCATATCACTTCCTAACTTGGAGAAAATTTTATTGTAAGACATCCCAACCGAAACCGGCAGACCCAACTCATACATCGCGCGCCGCTGAATTTGCTTTGCGATCTCCGGGCCGCTGCCAAAGGTGTGCGTTGTGCCGGTGACATCAACCCATGACTCGTCGAGCCCGAACGGCTCCACCAATGGGCTGTACTCACTGAGCAACTCCCGCAACATGCGGCTGAAGCGCAGATATAGCGGATAATTCGGCGGCAATACGACCAGATCGGGACACAACTGTTTTGCTTCCCATAAGGCGTTCCCGGTTTTCACCCCGAATTTTTTTGCTTCATACGACTTTGCCAATACAATGCCGTGCCGCGCTTCAACGTCCCCGCCCACTGCTACCGGCAGGCCGCGCAACTTAGGATGATGCAATATTTCCACAGACGCATAGAAACTATCAGCGTCGACATGCCCGATCACCCTTTTCACGAACAATCACCCGAACATAAAGAATGTATGTTTGCTTTTCTAGTCTAGCATATGTTCGATTGTTCTGTCAATACCCCAAAAAATGAATTTTTCAGGAGGGCCGACTATGTGTCGCAAAACAAAGAAAATGCGCCCGCAAAAAAAGCGGATCACCATTGATGACAAGGTTATCGCTTCGCTTGATGAACAGGCAATCATAGCGCCGCTCTGGTGGAGCGTCAGCATCTACGACAGCGAAGAAAAGTATGAGAACGATCTCAAGCCCTTTACATTGCCGCAACGCTATGTCTTCGCAATCCAGTGGTATGTCGCTGAGGTGTGCAACGGCGGACATTCTCAGTTCTACGACAATTCCACCGGCATCGTCTGGGAGGATGCGCTTCGTGGTCTCCAGGAAATTGGCGCGACTGAAAATATTGATATACTCAAAGAGTCCGTAGCACGTATGGGCGGCGCGCCAAGCAAAGTCAGAGAAACCCGGTGGGAGCAGCTGGAGCAGCACAACTGCGTTTTCGACGATTTGGATGATCGGTTCTATGCCAGCGAAACAGCGGCAACGATGCAAGCCTTGTTACATAAATATATCACCAAAAACGCCAGCGCATTTTATTTTGACGGCGAGATTACTGTCGTAGAATAGGACGAGGTGTTCTCATGTGCGGTCGCTACTACATCAGCATAGACGAGCAGGAACTGCGTGACATCGTCAACGCAGCGGCGGCGAAGGCCCAGGCCGACGAAATGACGCTGATGAAAACCAACGGCGAGATATTCCCTACGGACACCGTGCCGGTCATGACCGCGCCGGAAACCGTGTTGCCCATGCAGTGGGGATTTACTGTTGAGGGCAAAAAAGGCCCGCCGATTATTAATGCGCGCTCAGAGACGATTGTGGAGCGGCCCATGTTCCAAAAGCCAATACAGCGACATCGCTGCCTGATCCCCTGCAATGGTTTCTATGAGTGGGACGCGCGCAAGCAGAAGTATTTCTACCATTCGCCTGGCCGGGGTATGATGCTGCTGGCGGCGATCTGGCGTATGGAGCGCGGCGCGCGCCTGCCCCGCTTCACGATCCTCACCCGGCAGGCCGTGGGTGATATGCTGGAAATCCACGACCGCATGCCGGTGGTCGTGCCCCGTGAACTCGCCGACACATGGTTGCTGGAGGCTTCGAAAATCACCGAAGTGTTGGGGCAGGCGGTGACGGAGCTTGCAATTGAGAACCTGGCCCCGCCGCCGGAGCCGACGTTGTTTGATATGGTGTAACTGTGAGGATAAAAGTTACAGGGACGCTTTTGCCGAGCCGCCTTGAAAAACAGAACAGAATGCAAGGATTTTGCGATCAATTATTCTGATAAATCAGAACCAGCTCATCCCGTTTTTCTGTCGTGCCGTCTCCAAGCTGACTGTAATTATTGGTTCCAAGCGCCCATACAGAACCATCTTCTTTGAGAACTAGCATGTGACCGCTATACACGGAAACCTGCGCTGCGGAATCCGTAAGTTTACTTAATTCGCTATCGTCATCAGCCTTGATATACAATGTTCCGTCGTTCGCAAGCATGAGCAACATTTGATTGCCGCCGCCCACTTTTGCGATTGTCCTAGAATCACCAAACGGGTATCGTTCAAGAGAGGTTGGTATCCCGTCCGTTGGAGCGCCCCATATCCAAGCCGTGCCGTCTTTTGCAATTGCGGATGACAGCAAGTCACTGGCTGCTATTTGAGCGGCGTTCTCTAAAACTTTTACCGAGCGAATGACAACCGAAGTTTTCAACTCATGAGATATCTGCTTGCTCCTATTGTCTCCCCAGGCCCATACTGTGCCGTCTATTTTCAGAGCCAGACCATGGTTCGCGCCTGCGGACACCGCAGCGACATCGTCCATGATTTTAACAGGTTCGCAACTGTGCCCTTCAACTTTGCCATTGACCAAAATTCCATGGCGGTTGATTCCCCAGGCCCAAAGTGTACCATCCATCTTGACAGCCATGCCCCAACCGTCGCCCAATGAAACGCTTTGTACATCCTCTATGATTTTATATGGCGTTGAGTCAATCTCAAATTCTTCGCCGGGCACGGCAAAGTCTATGCCATTGCCCAACGCCCCAAACATGTTATATCCCCACGTCCACAGCGAATTGTCCTCCTTGATTGCCGCTGTTATATAGTTATTGGCGGCAATAAATATAACATTATCAATATCAGCTTTTTTAATTGCAGGCCGGTTGGTGTCAAAACGGAAGTTCGTTGTAAGCACATCTCGGCCTTGATTATCCTTTATGTAGGCCGCTGTATTGCCTTCATACAGATTATCTCCCCATGTCCACACAGTGCCGTCTTCCATCAGCGCGGCGCTGTGGGTATGGCCTGCGGCAACCTGAATGATGGTTCCTTCCAACACGTCAGCTATGGGTTCATGTGGCAGAATAGCCTGCGGATTGGGCTTATCTGGTTGAAAATGCTTTACTATAAAGAACGCCGACGTGCCAATAACTGCAAAAAGAACAGTGACGGCAAGTGCGATTAATCTTTTGCTGGTCTTTTTTATATTCGTATACTTGCGCGGCTTATATGCCCTTGGCTTAAAAACATAGCCATTCTGGTCGTAATACGTGACTTTGCCATCCCTCCGGCACTCAAACACCGCCCTGCCGCTATCATCCTTATGGGAGGAATGGACGATGGAATCGAACTCGCATGGAATCACATAATTGTTTTCATCGTTGATGATGCCTCTTTTATTATCCTGTTCCACCAGGCTGAGTCTCTTGGTCAGCAGGCCAAGGTGTTTGTATGGCGGTGAGTCGGCTGCCTTCCCCGTCACAGGGAGAGCGCCCGGCTTCGGCCCTTCCTTTTCCCGAATCTTTTCTGCCATGTCGCGGGCTGCCTGCGCTTTATCCGTAAGACCGGCCTTTTCGAGCCTGTAAGCGTCTTTGAAAAAATCATCGGCAGTGGATTGCGCAGCGAGGCCAACCCTGGTCATATCCCATGTTTCAAGTTGCTCATGTGTACCGCTGACAATCTCCAGGAACGAGCAGTTCTTTTCTTCCGCAATAATGAGATGATTTCTGGCACGGCTTGCGGCAACGTAGATGTATCCGAAAAACCGCCGCAGTCTTCTCTGTCGCTTCACGTTTTTCTCATGTAATATTTTACGCCATTCGCGCTCATAGGCAGAGGTGACGTTGATCGTAAACACAACGTCATACTCAAGGCCCTTTGCTTCTTGGACTGTAAATATTCTGCTTTCTGCTTCGGGGAAAAGAGCGGCAAGGGAATCACGGGTATGTTCATCGGGCGTTACGGCTATGGCATAGTGCTTGTCAAAGATAGCGCCAAGGATGGGGAACGATGTCAGCATAGAACAACACGGCGCGTCAATGACGGCTGTTAAGCTCAGCGATTGATCGCAGAGCCAAGCTCGGCCCTACAGGCACAACAGAAAGGATGGAAGATATGGCACTGAGAACAGCACCCGAATTTGTAGCCGGGGCGCTTGCCCTTGTCGGCAGCAAATACTGGTACGGCTGCAGCGGCGAGAAACCCACGGCGGCCCTGCTGGAGCAGAAAATCAAGCAGTTCCCCGATATGTGGACGTCGGCGCGGATTGCGAAAGCGCGCGACGAGATCGGAAAAGGGGAGCACGTCTGCGACTGCGTGGGCGCAATGCGCAAGGCCGCAGGCATGGAGAAAAACCGCGACGCCCTGTACACCAACGCGGAGGGCTTGCGGCAAAAGTCAAACCCGCAGCCCATCGCCACCCTGCCGGAAATACCAGGTGTGTGCGTCTTCATGCGCTCCAGGAGCGGTAAGCCTGGGCATGTAGGCGCATATGTCGGCAAGGGGCGGGTTGTCGAAAGCTATGGGTTCAAGCAGTGCGAGAACAGGCCCCTGAGCGCCCAGAAATGGGAGCAATGGGGCTTCATCCCTTGGGTGGACTACGGAGCCGCCAAGCCGGAAAAGCCCGTACAGAGGCCACAGGAGGCCACCACGGAGGGTATCAGGGAAGGCGACCGCGTGCGCATCAAGCAGCTCGGCGTGCCGTATTATCCGGGCGGGCCGGTCATTCCAGACGTGCCCTGGCTGCGCAACATGGTGCTGACCGTCAACGGCCTGGCCGACAAAGGAAAACCGGCTGCGCCGTGCGCCCGGCTTTTGGAGATTATCTCCTGGTGCGCCGTGTCAAATCTTGAGAAGGTCGAGGACTAACGCATGGAAGAAATCAGCCGCCGCCTTGGTGCGGCAGAAGAAAACATAAAAGAGCTATTCCGGGAGGTGAAGGCCATGGCCATCATACAGGCCGGGACGAACAAAACGCTGGAAAGCCTTGACCTGACACTGCGCGAGTTGAAAGAGGCCGTGCGCGGCCTTCAGGCGCGCCCCGGTGGCTGGTGGGATAAAATTGTCGGCGCGGTCATTACGGCCCTGGTGGCGGGCGGCGTAGCCGCCCTGATCGGGGTGGTAGCAAAATGACCAACGCGGCCACAATCATCGCCGCCCTGGGCGGCTCTGGAGCCCTCGCGGCCCTTGTGGCCGCTATCACTGCTTATTTCAAAACCAAAACAGCAGCGGAGGAGCGCAAAAAAGAGACCGCCGCCGCGCACAAAAAAATGGCGGAGGACATGACCGCCCTGCGCACGGATTTTGCCGCGATGAAAACCACGCTGCAAACAGTCGTGGCCGAAGCTACCGCCTTGCGCGAGGATAACGCGGTCAAGGACAAAAAGATCGCGCGGCTGGGGAATGAAAACGGGCGGCTGATCGCCGCGCTCCCCGCCCGGGCCGCGACCGAAAAGAAAAAAGATTGACCTTTGTTTGACCTTTAAGGAGGAAAGATTATGAACGACTGCAAGACCTGTAAGCACGCCCTGGTGCTGTACCACCGGGAGAAGGAAGATCGTTTTTCGGCGACATACGCCCCCATAGAATACGTACGCTGCCACGGCCCGCGATACAACGGGCGGGCGTATTTCTGCAAGGCAAGCCGCAAGGTCTGTGCTGAATACGAGAAGCGGCACAGGGAGCCCGGGAGCTCGGAGGGGTCATGATCAATATCAACATCGAAACCCTGCCGCTGTCACAGCTGCAACCTGCCGCGCTGCACCCGCGCACCATGCCGGACGCTGAGAGGGAGAAGTTGCGGCGCTCCATCGAAACATACGGCTGCGTGGAGTTGATCATCTGGAACCGCAGGAGCGGGCAGGTGGTCAGCGGTCGCCAGCGCCTGGACGTCCTGCAGGCCCTGGGTGAAAACGAAACCCGCTGTGTCGTGGTTGATCTCGACGACGACAACGAGCGAGCGCTTGCCTTGGCCATGAACAAAATAGGCGGCGCGTTCGATGAGGCCAAGCTACTGGAGGCAATGGCCGCTTTCAGCGCCGACTTTGACGCCACGCTGTCCGGCTTTGACATGGCAGAAATCCGCGAGCTGATGACCGCCGAAATCCAGCCGCAGCAAGACGATTTCGATTTTGATGCGGCCCTGGAGGAGGTCGGGGAGCCGGTCACGCAGCCCGGGAATGTGTGGATTTTAGGCGATCACCGGCTGCTGTGCGGCGACGCCACCGACGTCGTGCAAATGGGTCAGCTTATGCCCGGCGAGGCCACCCGGCTGGTGCTGACTGACCCGCCCTGGGGCGTGGGCTACGCCGGGAAGGCGGGCACCATCACCAACGACAACCTCAGCGACAGCGCTTTCCGCGCCCTCCTTAAAAAGGCGTTCCGCGTCATGGGCGGCCTGTCGGCCCCGGGCGCGGCAATTTATGTGTTTCATCCCGACTCGCAGGCCGCGACTTTCCGGGAGGCTATGGATCACGGCGGCTTCGGCTGGCACCAGGGCCTCGTATGGGTGAAAAGTCATTTCGTGCTCGGCCACCGGGACTACCACGAAAAGTATGAGTGCATCGCTTACGGCTGGGCTCCGGGCGCGCCGCGCTATTTCGCCAACGACCGCACGCAGGCGACCGTGCTTGAGGACGCCCCGCCCGCCGACCCGCGCAAGCTCAAAAAGGAGGAGCTGATCGCCGAGGTGGTGCGCCTGCGGGCTGCGCAGGATCAGCCAAGCAGCGTAATCCGCGCCGACAAGCCAGCCCGTAGCGAGATGCACCCCACCATGAAGCCTATCCCGCTGCTGGGCCAGTTGATCCGCAACAGCAGCAGGCCGGGCGACATTGTGCTCGACCCCTTCGCGGGCAGCGGCAGCACCCTGATTGCCTGTGAGCAGCTACAGCGCCGGACGCGATGCACCGAGCTGGAGCCGCGCTACTGCGATTGCATCGTGCAGCGCTGGGAGGCCGCGACGGGCCGCAAGGCCGTGCTGGAAAGATAAAATTTGCGGGCGGGAGCGATAGCAGCGCCCCCGCCCGCCACCAGAGAACGCACCTCTGGCGGTCGGTACCGACATACCGATTGTGCAACGCCATGAGGATGATGTCAATGGAAATTGATAAAATTTTGCGCGACGCGCTGCTGCGGCGCGCCACGGGCTATGAGTACGAGGAGCGGGAGGTGGTCGCGGGCCGCGACGGAAACCCGGAGCGGGTGAAGGTGATGAAGAAACACATGCCGCCTGACGTAAAGGCGATACAGAAAATCCAGACGATGCGCCAGCTGGGGCAGTGGGAAGAATAGCAAACCGCCCAGGCCGGGCTTCTGGCACACTTTTGGCACATCAGGCACCATTTTGGCACACATAAAGTGTGCCAAAACGAGGTAAAAGCGGATTGCTGTCACTCTGAGGCAAAAGAAGAAACCACCGTCAAACACTTGTATATCTAGGGCACTGAAAAAGTCCAGACCCGTAAAAAGGTCTGGACTTTTTCGTATAAAAATGGTATAATTGATGAATAAAGCAAGGAAGCGGGGCGACGACGATGCT
>Ga0123353_10009472_pt1 | contig 13455 bp, 12 predicted proteins | sample TergutLab28metaG_3_FD_92763 | JGI IMG/M metagenome (GOLD analysis project Ga0123353, IMG submission 92763) | Labiotermes labralis P3 segment gut microbial communities from Petit-Saut dam, French Guiana - Lab288 P3 | ecosystem: Host-associated > Arthropoda: Insects > Digestive system > Gut ... | reverse complement strand
GCGGCCGGCTCCGGGCTCGGCGCGGTGACCGGGTTCCTCGGCGTGGGCGGCGGCTTCCTCGCCGTGCCCGCGCTGGTGAGCGTGCTCGGACTGACCATGCGCCGCGCGGTCGGAACCAGTTTGCTGGTCATCACGATCAACTCGCTGGCCGCCCTCGGCGCCCGGGCGGGCACCGGCATGCATCTGGACTGGGCGGTCATCGCACCGTTCACCGGGGCGGCGATACTGGGCGCCTGGGACGGCAAACGCCTGTCGAAGAGGCTCAAGGGCAACACGCTTCAGCGTCTCTTCGCCTACGTACTGCTCGCGGTCGCCGCCTTCATGCTCGTCGACGTGCTCTCCTGACCACGCCGGCACGCCGTCGGGACACCGGCGCAAGAGGGTATCCGCCACGACCGCGCCCAGGCGGGCGAGGCGGTACTCCTCGACGTCCGCGAGGCCGACGAGCACAGCGCAGGCCACGCCCCCGGTTCCATCCGGCGGCCACTCATCACCGTCACCGCCGTGGCCGACCTGCGCCATGGGCAACCTCCTGGGCAAGCTCCCCTACAACCGCCCCCGCACCGAGACCGCCGACCTGGACGACATCCTGGTGACTCGCCGGACAGCCCTCAGTCGATGAACGACGGCTTTGCAGCCCCACCGCCGCCCGCACGCCCACCGCTTGCCCGCGGCGATCGCCGCCTCCACGAGGCCGTCCCGGGGCGGCAGTTACAAGGCGATGACCAGGTCGACGTCCGGATCGGCCAGCAGCGCCCGTGATCTCGAAGTCGTCCAGTGCCGACAGCGCCGGCAGATGGATGCCGCGGCCCCAGCCCCCCTCGGCGTGCGCGCCGGTCAATCCCACTCGGATATCGTCCGCCACGATGAACTCCCTTGGAAACGTCGTTTCACCGACGGCTGCTGCGGCCTCGCCGACAACTTCGGCTACGAACCCGGGCACTGGGTTCTCCCCATCTCGGCGGAACACGAGCTGCACTTCAAGGTGCGCGTGGCCGACGCCGCCACAGTGGTCATCGCCTACGGCTTCTCCTGCCGTACCCAGATCCCCCAGGGCACCGAGCACACCCCTACACCATGCGGCGCTGCTGCGCAGAGCGTTGCGCAGCAGCGGTTCAGATGCCCTGTCAACACAGCGAAAGAACGGGTGACGCATGCACATAGTGAGGTATCGGGAAGCAGCGGACAGGAGAAGTGTGTACGGCATGCTCGGCGCCGATGGACTGATCACTCCGCTCACCGGCGATCCGTACGAGGCAAGCCGTGGCGACGCCCACGACGCCCTCCGTCCGACCGCTGACCGATCCGCTCTCCCCCTGGACGAGGTGACGCCACTCGCCCCCGCCGAGTCTTCCCCGGTGGTCGCGGTCGGCCGTAACTTCGTCATCCACGCGGCGGAGTTGGGCAACCAGGTACCCTCCACGCGCGTCGTCGGTCCCTGGGCGGAGGTCCTCACCGGTACCCCGGCGGGCGTCTCCCAGATGCATCCTGGCGACACGATCACCGTCTCGGTCGAGGGCATCGACGAGCTCACCAACGCCGTGGTGTCGGCCTCATGAGCGCCGTCCTCATTGTCTTCCTCGTCCTCACCCTGGCCTCGGTCATCCGTACCACCGCCGGGTTCGGCTTCTCTCTCGTCGCGGTGCCGCCGCTGACACTGCTGCTCGATCCGGTGGCGGCCGTCGTTGTCGCCGCGATCATGGCGGCGCCCCTCAGTCTGTGGATCGCCGTGAAGGACTGGCGGCACGTGCACAAGCGAATAGCCTCCATCGCGCTCGCCGCGGGCTTGGCAGGTGTGCCGTTCGGGGTGTGGCTGCTGCACACGCTGCCCGCCCGGGCACTGTCGCTGGTCATCGCCGTCGTGGTGCTGCTCTGCACGCTGATGGTGTGGCGCCGAGTCACCGTGCGTGGCGGGCTCGCCGCGGTCGCGTGGATCAGCGCGCTCTCCGGCGCCTCCTTCGCCTCCACCGGCATCGACGGTCCCCCGATGGTGGCCGCGATGCAGAGCCTGCGGCTGCCGCCACGGGTGCAACGCGCCACATTGGGCGTGGTGTTCTCGGGGACAAGTCTGGCCTCGCTGACCGGCTACGCGCTCAGCGGACGTCTCACCGCCCAGGTCGGGTGGTCCCTGCTGGCAGGGTTGCCCGCGATGCTCATCGGCATCGTCGTCGGCGAGCGCATCTTCGCCCACTTCAACTCCGAACGCTTCCGACGGGCCGTCCTCGGGCTGCTGCTTGTCAGCTCGATCTCGGTGATCGTCGGCGTGGTCTCCACCTGACCGCCGGCCGCCCGCGCGGGGCCTGGCTCGGCGCGTCAGGGTCAACGATTTTGGGGGTCTTGGCGAATACTTTCGCCATCAGCCAACGGATACCCTCTTGGTCGCGGCCGTCGTCGACACAGATTTCGTATCCGTCCGTAAGGTACTCGGAGTAGTCCTGAGCGATCAAAGCCAACGCCAAGTCCCTGCCGTGGTCCGGCCACCGGCGTGCGGGGAAACCGACGAGTGTCGGATCGTCTTCGAAACAGTCCGGCGCCACGGATCGCAACAGGCTGTTCATATAGTCCGGGCCGGGGAGCCCGCGGCCCTCTCGCACAACCATGATGTGCACGAGCGGCTGGTTGAGCCGGGTTGTCTGTAGGGGCCGACGTCCGTTGGCAACCTGTGGAGCACCATCCAACCGGTCACCGCAACGCGGGCAGCGTACCGAGACGGCATCGGCGACATAGTGCTCGCGGCAGAAATAGCCGGCGCACCGGGTACACCGGCCGCCGCGCGGGTTGGACACTGTCACCGTCGCCCCGGTCATGAACTGCCCAGCACTGATCCATGCGTTGTCGCAACCCGATGCTTCGCACGAACAGAACACGGAGTCCAGCCGACGATCCCACAGGCGCTCGGACGTCAGTCGCTCCTGCTCGCCGCTCCGCGCACCGAAGTAGATCAGCCCCGCTGCCTGTCGGCGGAGATCCGCCGAATCCGGGTAGACGCTGAGTGCGGTCAGCAGGCAGTCCAGCGCGGCCGGGTAGTGGCCCTTCAGCACCAACGCCTCTGCGTCGTCGATGAGTTTTCTGGTCCAGGGTGTCATCGGTCTCCCTCAGGGGCCGCTGTGGATGAAGGGGGCCCACAGGTCGGGGCGGTCCGGACGTTCGGCGCGTAGCTCTCGGGTGAGGCGGTGCAGTGCGACTGGGGCGGTGTCGGCCGATGGGGAGTCTGGAAGGAGCCGGTAGAAGCGTTGGGCCGCGGTGGCGGCGGTCGAGTCCACGACCGGCCAGAGCGTGCAGATGACGTGGCGGTAGCCGGCCAGGTGGAACGCGGATGCAAGGTGGATGGCCTCGTCGGGGTGGTACGGGGCGCCCCACGCGGTCGAGCAGGCCGACAGGTAGGCCAGTTCCGCTGAGGCCAGGTGAAGGCCGCGGATCCGGGACACCGGCAATATTGCATCGTGCAGCACCAGGCCGCCGGCAGACGGCTCTCTGGGATTGGCGGTGGCGTGGCAGGCGAAGTGGGCCCAGGTCGCATCCGGTAGGGCTGCCAGCACATTCGCCGCGGTGGCCGCATCGCCGCTGAGCAGCGACGTTCCGGGTGGGCAGATGCGCGCGTCGAGGGCTTCGGCGGCGCTGTGGGGCAGTGTGTCTCCCACGGCCACGGTCAGCTGGTGGCGAGAAGGTGGCGTGGGCCGTTGGCGGCTGTGGAGCAGGGCGCGGATGGTAGGCGCGTAGGAGGAGATGACGCGGTCGGCCACCGTCGGGCCGCCGGGCAATCCGGCCGCGTGCAGCGGCAGCCGGCTCAGTGCTCCGGTCGGCACCCACCACAGCCGGGGCCAGGAGTCGGTCAGTGTCGCAGTGTGTCCGAGCGCGTCCAATACCGGCGCGGCCACCGTCTCCCACAGCCAGGCGAGGATGTCGGCCACCACTCCGCGTCGAGCCAAGGATCCTGCGAACGTGTCCGGGTCGGCGCGGACCAGCTTCCTGGTGTAGTTGTCGAGATCGCGTGAGTTCAGCCGCAGTTTGATTGAGTTGACGCCGTTGGCGCGGACCAAAATCGCGTCACTGCGCCGGCGAGCGATGTTGACGATCACGACTGCGCCGTCTGCGGCGGCCTGCTGGAGGTCGGGCAGCCGAGGGGGTGCCAGGAAGTCGCTGAATCCGTCCTGCTGCCGGATGCGGTCCAGCAAGTGGTCCCATCGGGCAGCCGCCGCCCGACGTCGGGTGACGTCCGGCGCGTTGAGTTGGGCGCGGAGTTCGTGGAACGCGGCGGCCAGCTCGGGTGCAGCCGTAGTCAGCTCGGTCAGGTCGGCGCGGGTGTCCAGGTCAGCCGACAGCAGGATGCCCCGGCCCAGCTCGGCGACCTCCAGTGCGCCGCCGGCGTCCCCCGCTTCGAGCTGTGCTGCGATGGCCTCGCTGATCAATCCCGCATGCCTGCTCCCCCGGCGTTCCTGGTCCACCCGGCTCAGGTCGCGCGGCATGACACTCCGCAGCGCGAGCACCGCCGTGCGGAACAGTTGAGCCGCCGCGTGGGTCTCACCCGCATGCATGAGCACGGTCGCCACTGCGTGCGCGGTACTCACCTGTTCCCAGGGCGGCGCCGCGCTGAGGTCGGCCGCATACTCGACCAACCGCGCGACCACATCGGGATCGGGGCGCTCAGGGCTGGGGGAGTACCGCAGGTCGTATACGTAGGCGAGGTTGTTGAGATAGCCCACCCGGGCGGGGTGATCGGCCGGCGTCGATGCCACAGCCCGCTCGCAGCAGTCGATGGCGGCCTCCAGGTCGGACGGCTCCCCATACTCGTCGAAGCGGGCGCAGTAGCTTGCCCCGAGGTTCGACAGGTACAGGTTCCGTTGCGGGGCGCCTTCGGACGTGATCGCCAGCGCCCGTCTCCCGTACTCAACGGCCCGGTCGATGTTGATGCGCTGCGGGTCCAAGGTGGACTCGAACAGATCTCGGTACCCCGATCCGAGAACACACAGGCGGCCGGCGAGGGCAGGGTCCTGATCGCGCGTGGCAGCCACTGCCTGCTCACCCAGCTCTACGCTGGTTCGCAGGTCGTCTCTCTGCCTGCTCCCGTCGTATCCTCTGCCCTGGTCATACCGGATCCGGTACGCCACTCCGAGGTTGAACAGGCGACTCGCCAGGTCCGGATGGTCTTGTGGAGTAGCGTCCACCGCCTGCGCGCCGTACTCGATGGCGGTCCGCGCGTCAGCTGAATCACCGGCGCGCTGGAAACGCAGCAGGTAGCTGTTGGCAAGACTGGAAAGCCGCATGGGCAGTTCGGGATCGTCATGCGCAGTGCTCGCCACCGCACTCGTGCACTGCGCGATGCTGGTGTCGAGGTCGGCGGCATCTCCGAAACGGAGATATCGCGTCTGGTACCTGATGCCAAGGCTGTGCACACAGTTCGTATGTCGGCCAGGATCGTCAGCTGCTGCGATGATCGCTCGTTCGCAGTACTCGATGGCTGCCCGCAGGTCATCGGGCATGTCGGTGTACCCGAATCGCGCTTCGTACGCCGCACCAAGCAGCGACAGCGTGACGTCGTCCGATTCGTCGATCTCCAGGGCCTGTTCGCCGTATTCGATCGCTGTTGCCAGATCCCCCAACGCTTTCTCACGGTTGAACAGCCGGAGGTACGCGCCGGCGAGATCGCACAGATACTGGGCGCGCTGAGCACGGTCGGGGGCACCGGCCAGTGCATCTTCGGCACTGTCGATCGCACCTCGCAGATCGCCCAGCACCGCGGTGCGGTCATAGCGCACCAAGTATGCGTGCGAGAGAACCGCCATGTACTCCGATCGGTGCGGGTCGTCGGCGGCAATGGCGGCGGCAGCCTGTTCGGCGCGGTCGACGGCGGCGTGGGCGTGGGCCAGTTCGAAGCTACGCTCGTACAGCTTTCGGTATGCCTTGGCCACTATGGACATCAGGTGCGCGAAACGCTGGTCGGTGGGGATGTGGGCGACGGCTGACTCGCCATGGGTGATGGTGGCGCGCAGATCGGCCATGTCCTTGGTGTTCGCGAAACGCGCCCAGTGGGTCCGGGTGAGGTCGATCATGGGAATGATGCGCATCGGATCGTCGTCCGGTGCGAGTGCCAGTGCTTGTTCGTACTGCTCGATGGCGGCGTCCAGGTCCGCCGGTGCCCCGGTGAGGTCGAACCGTTCGAAGTAGCTCCAGCCAAGGCCCACGAGGCATCGGGGCCGATCCGGGTCGCGCATGGGCAGCGCTACGAGGAGGCGGGTGAATGCCTCCAGGCCGGCCGTGATCGTGTTCAGGTCGCCAGTACCCGATCCGTCGCGCACGAGATCCGCAGCCGCCTGAATCCGTGCCTGGACATCGGCCCGCGAGTTGGCGTGCGAGGTCATGTTCTGATCGTCAGCGTTCATGCCCGCCTTCCGCGGAGATCGCCGGGATCCGTCCACGATACGGCGACTGAGTGATAGATAGTGTCGCAACCTGGAAATAGACGAGTCGGGAGGTCGGCGGGTGCACAACGACGAACGAGCGGTATTGGCACGCCTGTGTGACCAACTCCCCGGGATACATCGGGAGATGGCACGGTTTCCCGCCGCCGTGCGACAGCTGCTGGCCGATATCGAGACGGAAGCGCGAGCAGGCCGGCCGATTCGAGACTTGCTGAGCGAGCTGTCGATCGACCCCGATGAGAATACCCGGCAGCACTGGCCACTCCCGGGTGTCGGGCCGGGGCGAGCCAGCGAGGAGCGGTTCGGTTGTCCGGAGGACCTGTGTGACCGTGCGGCGACGACCGTGCCGGCCGGTGCGCTGCCACGCTGCTGGTTGACGGGGCGGTACATGACGCGCCGGAGCGGCTGAGTGAGCGTCTTCTTCGGGGAGTTGGCCAAGCAGCTGGCCGGCCGGTGGCTGTCCTTGTTGGCCCTGCCCGGCGTCTTGTTCCTGGCCGCTGTGTGGATCGGGTCGCGACTCGGCCAGACCCATGCGATGGACCTTCAGCGGCTCGCCTCCGCATCAACTGCCTCCGAACTCGCCCATCGGTCAGTCACCGTGCAGGTGTTGGCGCTGATCGGGCTGGCGCTGGCGTCGGCTGTGGTCGGGGTTGTCGTTCAGGCGCTGGTCGTGCCGGTTCGGGCGTTGTGCCTTGGGCTGTGGCCGTTCGGTCTCGGCGGAATGCTGACCTCTCGGCGCCGGAATCGGTGGCACGAGCTGGTTCGGCAGCGCACGGATTTGGAAAGGGCACGTCCGGTACTGGAGCGGAGTACGGAAGAACAGCGGCGGATAGACCGGATTGCCGGCCGGATCAATGCGATCGCGATGGCCGAGCCGGGGCGGCCGACCTGGATGGGCGATCGCGTTCACGCACTGGCCGAGATCACGGTCAATCGGTACGGGCTGGACCTCGCGTTCGGTTGGCCCCGTCTATGGCTGGTGTTGGATGACGCCGTGCGTACCGAGATTTCGATCGCGCAGAGTGCATTCGCCACCGCGATGTTCACGGCAACGTGGTCGGTGCCATATCTGGCGCTGGGAGTGGTGTGGTGGCCAGCCGCAGCGATCGGGGTTGGGATCGCAGCGGCGGGCTGGGCCCGCGCCCGCCGCGGGATCGCCACGCTGACCGACCTCACCGAAGCGACGCTGGACCTGTACGGCCGCACTCTGGCCGTCGCCCTCGGCGTCGCGGACGAAAGCACCACCGGTCCTCTGACCCCGGACGAGGGGCGGACCATCACCGACATCATCCGCAAGGGACGCTAGGGCCTGTCGTTGGGCTCGCGCGGGCGTCGATGCCTGAGGGGCTGCCCGTCGTCGCCGAGCCACAGAGCCAGGGGTGCCTCCGGCCGACCAGCTCCATCCACGCGGAACAGCCTCTGCCGGGGCTGCGGACCGATCTTGGAGTACGACCAGGCGCGGGCTGCGCCGACCACGGTCAAGGCGTGACGGCCTGCCCGACGTACGGGCACGAAGTCGTCGACCCTCTCGTACCGCCCGCGGGCCTGAGTGCGCGCGACCATGGCATCGCGCTCGATGGCGAGGTAGTGATGCCAGGCCCGCAGCGTGCGCACATTCGTGTAGACGGTCCGCGCCTTGTGCCGCTTGGTCACCGCCGCCGACAGCTGGACCTCACCGAGGACCCGGTGGACGTGCCGCTACGGTGGTGGGGCGTGTATCGCATGTGCCCCGTCATAGCCACTCGTTGATGGCGGCGACGAGGGCGGTCGCCTCACCTGGATCAGCTGCCAACGGCAAATCCGAAGGAAAGCCGCGCCCCCCGAGCGGTCATCCCCAGGTCGCCCGGGGCAGGTGGTTCTCTCCCTCGCGAGGTGCACCCCGGTTCGATCCGCGGGCCGACGTAACAGGCCGGGTGGGCTGTGAGGATCGATATCGATCAGGTGACCGGCGCCTGACGGACCGAGGAGCACCATGACTGCCTACCAGGCCGCAGTGCCCACGGCGACCGCGCGCTTACGCGCCGCCTGGAGCAACGCGCACGCCCCGGTACCCGGAGTACCCCGGTGGGCCAGAGTCGCCGCCTACGCCATCCCCTTCACCGTGCTGCCCTCCGGCATGTGGCGGATCATGGACGTCGCCTTTCACATCGGCGGCGACAGCACACACGGCTCGGGCACGCTCCCCTCGTGGCTGCCGAGCTCGGTGTACGTGATCATTCTGTCGCTCTTCTCCGAGTTGGCGGCCTTCACCGCCATCGGGCTGGTCGCAGCGTGGGGAGAGGCCTTTCCGCGCTGGATTCCGTTCCTGGGCGGCCGCAGGGTACCGCCACTCGTAGCCGTCCTGCCCGGAGCCCTCGGCGCCGCGATCCTGACGGTCCTGTGGACCACCGCCTGGGTCACCGGGTTGTCCGGACACACCATCACAGGCCGACGACTGGCCGGCGACCACCCCCTTGAGGCACTGCACGGCTGGCCACTGGCCTTCTACGACCTCACCTACGCCCCTCTGTTGCTGTGGGGGCCGCTGCTGGCAGCAGTCTGCTTCGCGTACTGGCGGAGGCGCCGCACTGACACGCCCATGCCCACAGCCGCATCCTGACCGCTCCGATACACGCCCTGGCTTGATCTTCAACCTCGGGCATCGAACGCTGCGTCGCAGGCCATGATCCCGGGGTACGGGGACGACCCCGTAATCCGAAAGTCTCCGCAGTCCTGCAGAGTCCGATCCGCGACCTATGCCGGAGGGCTACGCAACGTAGTCGGCACGGGGCGCTGGGACGGGTGATGACGTGGGCTTTTGGTCAGCACCATTCGCCAGCGCCGCCGCCCACCTATCCTCCAACCACTCGCTGACTCCTCCTACCTGTCGGTCATCGGCGGCCTCCCGGTGCGCATCATCGAAGCCCGGGTGAGCATCACCTGCACGGATGAACGTACTTCCCTCAGTAGTCGGTGAGATCCACGACCACATCAGGCGACCGGCACACCTACCCATCCACCCCTTCACGTGACCCTTCCGAGTGAATACACACAGTTATGACGGCTCCGCGCCAGCGGTCTGCTCCGGGGCCGCGGCACAGCCCGAACTCGCAGATGCTCCAAGGCGCCGCATCAAACGGGCATATTCAGGTGAACTCGGGACCGTTCGGCCCAAGTGATCGGCCCCGGCATCTGAGCACGATAGTGCCAATCACCGAACCGGCTGGCCAGCGGCCTGGGTACGGGAGCGGGACGAGATGGGCATGATGACGACCACCAGGGCGCGGCGGGTTCTGGTGAGGGAGGGCAATCCGGTGATCGCTGGCTCCCTTGTGCGGGGTCTGCGGTGGGCCGCGCTGACGAAGGCCGCGCCCGATGTCGTGCTGCTCGACCTCCACCTGCACGTCCCCGGCCGACCCGTACGCTCCCGCGCCTGCCCCGGCCCGCCGTTCGCACCGCCCCACGGTGAGCGATCATGCCCAACGGCCGCCCCGAAGGGATGACCGGTCGGCTTCCCGGCGATACTGATCTTGACGTCCGGATAGGAACGTAATCCCGATGACTTTCTTCGACATGCTCAACCCGCACCAGGAAAGCCACGCTGCCGGCCGGGCCGGATGGCTGCGGGCCGCCGTACTCGGCGCCAACGACGGCCTGGTCTCCGTCGCCAGCCTGATGGTGGGTCTGGCCGCGAGCGGAGCGAGTACCTCCACTGTTGTCACCGGCGGCCTGGCGGGTCTGTCGGCCGGTGCGATGGCGATGGCCGCCGGCGAGTATGTCTCCGTCAGCTCCCAGGTGGACGTCGAGACCGCAGACCGGGCGAAGGAGGCCCGTGAGCTCGCCGAAGCCCCGGAGGCCGAGCTCGCCGAGCTCACCGCCATCTACGAGGATCGGGGCGTGCCGAGGGAGCTCGCCCGTCAGGTCGCCGAGGCGCTGCACGAGGCCGACCCGCTCAAAGCTCACCTGCGCGACGAACTCGGCCACAGCGAGCACACCACGGCCAACCCTCTCCAGGCCTCCCTCGCCTCCGCCGCCAGCTTCCTCGGCGGAGGACTCGTGCCGTTCCTGGGCCTGCTCGCCGGGTCCACCACCGCACGACTGTGGCTGATCGTCGCAGTCACCCTCTGCGGTCTCGCCCTGGCAGGTGTGCTCGCCGCCCGCGCCGCCGGAACCAGCGTCCTGCGTCCGGCGCTGCGCGTAGTCATCGGCGGCGGGCTCGCTATGGCCATCACGGCGGCGGTCGGCCAACTTGCCCATGTGTCCGGCGTCTGAGCACGCCACAACCTCGCGACCGTCCTCGACACGCTCCGGCCACGCAGAGCGAGGTGACGTCGATGCCGGCCTCGCGTTGTTTGCGTGCTGCTCCCCCTCCTCGCGCAGCACGTCGGCCTCGCTCGTGATGACCAGTTCCTGGCACGGACCGGCAGTCGTCCCTGCCGGAACAACCGACTGCAGCACTTCGGGCCTCGCCGGGCTCGGTCAGGCGACGGCGCTCCGCGGGGAGAATTCGGGGGGTATCCGAGCCCCGGGGTGCGCGCAGGGAGGAACGACCGTCGTCGTCCGGGTCGCCCCTCACAGTCACTGCGGGTTCGCAAGCGCTCCCGCCCCGTTGCTCGATCGTCTCTGTCAGGACGGAAGCCGTAGTCCCGGTGATGCCGAGGAGGAGAGGCAACCGCACGTCAGGCCAGCCAGCGAACCGGCAAGAGTTGTGCCTGCGAAGTCCGGCGTTCACTCGACATGTCTCGCAATGCGCCGACAGCCGTCTGCACCTCGTCTCGTTCTTGCGATTACTGCGTGACCGTGACCTGTGCGTGCCGGTCGCGTTCATCGGCTGTGCGAAAGATCATCACGTGTGGCCGCTGGATCTGGTGTGCTCCGCGGGCCGGCATTCTCGGTAGCGTGACCATCTGCTGCATGGAGTGCCCGTGTGTCCGGCTGGTCCGTGCGACGGCTTCCGGCGGAAAGTGATGAGGCTGCAATGAGTGAACTGACGAAGCCCGAGGTCGACGTCCCGGGGGGTGACGCTCCTACCGAGCTGACCATCCGGGACCTGGTTGTCGGGGACGGGGCTGAGGTGAAGCCGGGCATGGTGGTCAGGGTCCACTATGTCGGTGTGACCTTCGAGTCCGGGAAGGAGTTCGATGCCTCCTGGGACCGGGGCCAGCCGTTCAAGTTCGCCCTGGGCAGCGGCAAGGTCATCAAGGGCTGGGACCGGGGGGTGAGGGGGATGAAGGTCGGCGGCCGGCGCGAGATCATCGTTCCCCCGCGTCTCGGCTACGGCAATCAGTCCCCCTCGCCGTTGATCCCGGCGGGCTCGACCCTGGTCTTCGTGGTGGACCTGCTGGACTCGTATTCCAGCACAACCGGGTGGAGCAACTCCTAGTGCCCTGACCGCTCCTCCCCTACGACGTGCTTTGTCGTCCCCCGGGGTCGGCGCCGCCGTGCTCCTCGCTGCCGCTCCTGCTTCCGTCTCCGCAGCGTCCGCACGGTTCCGCTGCGACTCAGTGACCGCCGAAGGCCACAAGGCGACCGACTGCCTGAACGGCCTGCCCAGCGCTGCAACCTATGGCGCCTCTTCCTCGACCAGGTCGGCTGAGGACCTGCCGGCGGGCTCGCCGTGTCGGCGGTGACGCACGCGTTCTTCGACCGCCGGTGGCCGGTGCGTTGGCTGTTGGAGCACATCGGGTCGAAGGGCTTCGCGGAGCTGAAGGCGGCGGGGATGGACGGCATGTATCTGAGCGATCAGGCCCTGCATCAATCCTGCGGCGGTCGTCGGCCACGCACACCCAGCCGACCCCCAGGAGTCGGCAAGGCGACTGCTGTCCGGCGCGCGCAACCCGGTGCGGCGGTCGGCAGCGGGCGCAGCACACTGTGGTTCAGGGCGGTGACCAGCGAGGGCTCAGCAGCGCATGACCAGGCAACCAGCGTGCCCGGCCCCGCACACAGCCGGTACACACCACGGGGTCCGCTGTTCCTCTTCCGCGTGGGCTCGCGCCGGGAGCCAGTGACGGCGGGGGCTACCACCGTGCTCACGCGCTGAAGGCGGAAAGCGACGATGACCCGGTCCGGTGTCGAAGACGACTCCGGCTGCCACCACACAGCGCCCGCGTGCCCATGATGATGCGGCCCGCTGTATGGCCGGCGTCGGTCTGACGGTTGAGGCCGGTATCGCACCGCTCGGTGCGATACCGGCCTCCAGGGGGCAGGCCCGTCAAGGCCGGTGACCGCTCTGCGTGCCTCGTCGCCGAGGGTTGCAGCGCTGCAGCGCACCGACGGCGACTGCGGTCCCGGCGCCGATCAGGTCTGTCAGCGGATGTCTGTGAGGAGGGTGTTGAGTTCGGCTTCCTGTTGCGCGGGCGACATCGGCGGGTTCGGGTGGTCGATGCCGAAGGTCTTCAGGACCTGGTCCATCTGGGCGTCGATGAACGTCCAGCCGGTGTTGTCCAGCGGCTGCAACGAGGCTTGGTCGGCATCCCAGAGATCGCGCAGCGACTGGGCGGCTGTGTGAGCCCCGGTCGCGTTCCCCGAACGTGCGTCCTTGAGCGCGGTCGATGCGAGTGCCTTCAGTGCGTCGACCTTCGAGGGCGGGAACTTCTTCACGGCCTGGCCGGGGGCGAGGTGAACGGTGGAGGTGGCGTCGGTCTCCGGCGCCGGGCCGACGTGCGGCTGGCTGTGCGCCCAGACCAGCAGGCCCCCGGTGAAAACGGCGAGGAGACCGATGCCCGCCAGCGCGATGCGCTCCCTGTGCAGGTTTGCGGTGACCTGCGGGGTGTGCGTGGCCTCGTAGGTCTCAGTCACATCGGAGCGCGTCACCGTCAGGTAGATGACAGTCGCCAGGATCAGGCCGAGGAAGATCAGGCTGGTGGTGAAGGTGCCCAGCGCGAGGCCGGTCGGCTCGCCCGGCTGAGCGACCTTCGGGGAGGCGAGCCAGTCGCCGATGTTGGCGCCCAGCGGGCGGGTCAGGATGTAGGCGAGCCAGAAGGACAGCACCGGGTTCGCGCCGAACTTCCACAGCAGCGTGATCGCCGCGATGAGGCCGAGCGGCAGCAGGACCGAG
>Ga0123353_10009470_pt1 | contig 13459 bp, 9 predicted proteins | sample TergutLab28metaG_3_FD_92763 | JGI IMG/M metagenome (GOLD analysis project Ga0123353, IMG submission 92763) | Labiotermes labralis P3 segment gut microbial communities from Petit-Saut dam, French Guiana - Lab288 P3 | ecosystem: Host-associated > Arthropoda: Insects > Digestive system > Gut ... | reverse complement strand
TCTTTCCCTCCTGTTTCCCCACCAAGAACCTATACACCCCCCTCTCCTCACCCATACGCGCCACATGCCCAGCCCATCTCATTCTTCTCGATTTTATCACCCGCACAATATTGGGTGAGGAGTACTCATTTAGCTCCTCGTTATGCAATCTCCTCCATTCCCCCGTTACCTCGTCCCTCCTAGGACCAAATATTCTCAACGCCATGTTCTCAAACACCCTCAGCTTCCTTTCCTCCCGCAACGTCAGCGACCAAGTTTCTCACCCATACAAATGGACATGAATAATTAAAATATATATTTTAGAGAGCATAAGAGTACTTCGCTAAGCCCATTACTCTTCGTTAATTAAAGAGAGGGAAAAAGCATCCAGAGTGACAAATAATTACTACCTTGACTGTACGGCCTGATTCAATTTAAAAAAAAAAAACACGCACACTGCCCTCAAGTGTTGCCATACATTTCGTCTTATAAATTACATGAATGAAAAAGTTCAACCCGTCTCTCGTGTTGCTACCATTCTGCATACTGTCACTTCGCCACCTTACCCTGTTTGTCCCTACACTTATCAGTGAGGCCAGAATGCTACTGGTACGGGGTATGCATCGGACTGGTCATCAAAAGAATACAAAGATACAGGCTTACTGAAGTTTGTGCACGAAGCACTCAGCGCCTTGGAATTCTTCACGCCTACGGAACTAATGAAGAAATGTCAGTAATTAATGTTTTTAATAACAGCAGGGGAATTCGAAACTACTGCCTCGATTTTAGAGATAATTAATTTTAATTTCCGCAATAAATTTTTAAGATAATAGATTATGACCTGTGAATCTCTAGAAGCAAAATCTGAAATCGATAGGGCATGCGCATTACTTTCTGTGTCGTCAGCTGGACAGCATTCGTACGTGTCGTCTTTACAGATTTAGTGCAAACCCAACAAACCCGGGATGTTCCAGCTGTGACCTTATTACAGCATGGGGAGTGCAGTGACTCTCGAGGAGACGGACATGTGCGTCACTCACATGTCACCATTGTCTCCGCCCCAACTGAAAAAAAAAAACATAAAGTCACTGAGCTCTTAAAATTCCGTTTTCACAATTTAAAGTCCAACAAACTTTACAAAAGCATAATTGAAAATAGTAAAATACTTAATATATCACGTCAAGCGCCTGCTGCATGCGAAATGCGCCCATATCTCCCACAGTCCTTCCGGTTTCTGTGTGCCGTATTATCAATCATGGTACACGACACTTCGAATCTGTTGCAGATCAGTAACCTGCCGTCGTTTTCTGCAGTCTCGTTCGGGGTAAGACGGGCGGGAAGAAGCCAATATGTACGACCCCCTTCAGGAACAACTGGCGTCAGCCTGGCGTTAGAGGGGCAGGAGACAGAAAAAGAGCATCTTCCGGTCTGCCGGTGTGGGAATCTCCACCACTGTCCGACCTCAAAAAGAAGACTAAGTTTTCCTTCTTGGTTTAAATTTAAATCTACCTTCACAGCGTCTGCAACTTGTGGCCTTCATATGGAGCATTGCGTGAATGTACAAGGCTTACGGTCCGGGCTCCGCACTTGCATATGCATATGGGGGAGGTCGGAAGGATCCGATCAACCTCCATTTTTAATTCCCCCGGAGGACACGCGGAATAAGAAACCTGCACATAATGTGTACCTACAATTCTCACGTACTTTACACACATCTCAGAAAGTCGTTATTGGACGGAAAAGTAGAAGAAACGGAGCGACAAGCATTGTTGTAAAACAAATACACATTCCGACGGCTCGGCGCTTCATAATTTTAAGTTGTATACAGGCCAATAAGCAAGCAAACGTGTATTTCCAGCAGCCTCTCAAACTGGAAAAAATATGTAGGGTGAAGGGGCCTCCCAGGGCGTAGAAAATAGAAAGTACTCTGTTGGAGAATGATACACGAGTTTCTTTCGGCCATTTACAAACCCCCTGAAATCAAAGGGGATGTGACAGTTTCATCCGTAGTCATGCAGACCGTCACGTTCTTAATCTGTTCAGCATCAAACTTAATCGATCTATTTTCTGGGGGGGATCTTCACGTCTCGTCACCTGAATCGTACTTTTGAAAGTAATATGTTGACTGTTCTCTCGACTGGAGACTGATCTTGAGACATCGCCCTTAAATTACGGCTTATCCAGAAACGTGTACTCCCACCTGAAGATTACCAGCCGCTCGGTTGACCAGGGGGTAGTAGCATCTTGAAGCCAAGGGGACGAGGGCGCGATGACCACACGGCCAGGGGTACTAGTCACGCCGGAACTGTTTGACAAGATCAAGTAGAAAGGAAAGATTCTTGCGGGTGAGGCAGGAATTCGAAACAATTAGACAAGAGGAGGAGGAGGAGGAGGAAGAAGAAGAACAAGAAGAGGGCGATGATGATTCTGGTTAGGTAATGGGGCGATAAACAAAAAGAGGCGTGTTCATCGCCAGAGGTCGGGTTATATGGGTATAATGGGACATGTTCGGCATGCAAATGGGCAAGTTATGAAAACAAAAAAGATGATAGCAGGATGTTACATTTGATGCACAAAACTAGCAGAAGGTAAAACGCAAAGAAAGCAAAATTTTGTGCCCCTTTTTACAACCCGCAGTCAAGACGATGAAGAAAAGACCTCAAAGGGTTATCACACCTTGAACACAGGTTCTTCGAATCGCCGTTTGTTTGTAATCTTCGCGCATATGGGCTGTTAAATCGCCACACAGCAGGACTAAGCGTAAATAAACTTGAAGCATTCGTTTAAACCGCCTAGAATACTTAGAAATAAGGCAAAGAAACCCCCTCATTTTACTACCTCAGACTCCCACAAAAATGTCTCCATTCCGGTGTTTCGAGCGTCATTCTGAAAACAAGCAGGCGAGTACACAGAAACATAATACATAACCGACGCTTTCACACAATAACCAGCGATATGTGTAGGCGTAACAACAAGCGGATTCGTAACTCCAGCATCACTTGCACTCCCAGTTAAAACTACGGAATCTCTACAATTTCAACACAAGACAAAGATCATTAACTACGTATAAACAGCCTTTGATTGTAATGAATAGCAACGCATTCAGCACATTTCCAGGTCACAACCAAGTTCTGGGAATTTCATGGCTGTTCCACAATCAATTACCAAGGCCAGTCTTCGCTGAGAAGCATTCACAGCAAAAAGTGGTTGCTGCAGCTTAAACTCAAATAGTACGCTGGCCAAACGGAAAGTTCTGAAATTTAAAGCAGGCTGCAAGTCATTTTAAGCAAGAACGAGGGCAACTATTTTCATCACAAGTAAGCACACTGTTAAGAACACATCATAATTTTAATACCAAAATCAAAATATCTCACAGGCCGCTATTCGGGCCACATTTTATAATCTGAATACGACCAAATAAAAGGCCACGTAAAATTAACTGGCGGAACGCGTGTTTGAAACCCCTAGCTTGGGCTGTCATTAAACCACACTACCAATATAAACGGCTCAATAACATATACGGTAACTATAAAAAACAATCTTTTCATTGAGACCCGTCTACTTAGGGCAGACACAGGGGAAGAAGATGGAACCGATTCGCAACGCCTTGCGGTAGCTGTTAACTTAAACCGCAGGCTTAGTCAGGTTCTTCTCTTCTCTTCTTTTCTTTTATATCTGCCTTATGTACATTCAGTTCTTAGAACACCTAATATCAAGGATCTAACCGAAGCTGCAATCCACTATCAATCTTGCAGTACCTTTACAAAACGAAAACAACACATCATTCTATTGGGAAGTCCATTATCATCACGAAAGCGGACGCACAGGCATACTACTAATGCCACCACCACCACCACCACCAATAATAATAATAATAACGCTCCCGGACGGTTTCTGTGTCTCACTTGTGTATGCAGTCATCTCCACTCATACAGCAAACAAAATAACAGTAAAGTAAATACGAGACACAATATATGGCGAGCGCTATCTTGACGGTTTCGTGCTGCCCACCGTTACTACAATATGGATCACCACCGCATTTTGCGCTTCATGATCGTGCGCGAATTCAAAACCATCTTCCTGGGTAGGTGGATTGGGCGTCGAGGACCACCATAATGGCCTCCGTGTAATTTCTGTTTGTGGGGCTGCCCCAAACAGAAAGTCTACCGGTCAAAACCAAGAATACTTTTATGAACTTGAACAAAAAATTCCAGATGTTTTTGCCTCTGTTCGTCTTGATTTCTTAAGAAAAAGTGTTGAGTCTGTGTCGTCCAGGTTGTAAAGTGTGTACAAAAAGCGGGGGCCTAAACTGAAATCTGACACTAGATGTTAGGGCATGGGCTTCAAAATGGTAGACGACTTATAACAATACGGCATTTCATTTCGAAGGTACAGCGACAAAACATTACGTATTTAGTTTCCAATCACCCTGTACTGTTTCTTACAATTCACTCCCATATAAATTCTCATAATCAAAGACTGTAAGTGTAGCTACAGTTTAGACAGTGATTAGCCATTATAATACAATTTTTTGAAATTGTATTCCATAGTGATACGAACATTTAACTCCGATCAGTCAAATCTTTATATTAACATGACAAAAGGCAGTCTGGTTTGAAATACGGTACAAAGTAACAACCTCTGATATTCTGAGTCTCGACTGTTAGGAGTACTACGTTGTAAAGCTTCGGCTTTAGAACGTTTCAAGCCGTCCAATTTGAATAACAAGAAATACGCGGTCGTAATTTTGATTTGTGGCAGAACACCGGCACAATGACGTAAGATTTTCCGTCCTGAACTACGGAGTGGCACCTGGCATAACACTCCCCTTGAAAACAATCCACCCCGAGTTAATGAACATCTCATAAAGGAATTATTCAGGATATAATGAAATGCCCTAATGTCACACGACAAAGTTTTAATTAACAGCGGCTTCAACGTGGAACGAAAGAGGATGAATTACCAACTACGAGCAAGGATTCGACCCGCCAGAGTGAATAGAACTACAAGCAAACTGGGCGGGTGGCAAATAAGCGCCCAAGCTACGGATGTGAATAGGAAAATGGAGTTAAAGCCTCATGCTTTATATGTCAGCCTTGGACAGAGGGTGAACATTCAGAATCACGATTCGGCAGCTTTTCCACAGAAAACAGATCTCACTTCTTTTACACAAAAGGCTGGGTGGTGTAACGGACGTGGCTATGATTAGAAATGCCCCAATTCACCTGCCATGAGCTCACTGCTGACCACTAAATCCCTTTATTACGATCCAGTGGCTCATTTTCTACATTATATGGCCAAAATTATACATAACTCACCTTTACAACAAATCCAATAAGGCAGTAGGGAAGTAAATTAGTTTACTAATGTGCATGGGTTGGTTCATTATGAAATGATAATGTAAACAAAAGAAAAAAAGGCGTCTTGATTCTCTATATCCCAAAAAATTATGAAAGAGAGTAAAACATTGTCCATCAAATCTACATGAAAACTACAACAAAGATACCAACACAAGGAATACACAACAAGAGATTTAACCTTACTGTATTTAATACACACAAATTTAACATTTAACATATTCAAGCACTCAAATAATGCCTGCAAAATCCGGAGGTGACTAAAAACCATTTACTTAAATCAGGGAAACAATATGCAAAACTTTGTTCACAACACGAAAAAAAGTGCGTTTATAGGAGAACTGTCCGACGTCAGACTGTGAAATACAACGAATCAACACAAGAGTGTGGTAAATTTAGACAATTAGGAATTCTAATAAGCCTAGGTGACGACAGAGATTTGAAGAGTATATGTCAAGCGGTATAATTTACAGTGGGTTTCGTAGAATGACATCCCGCACTACATATTTGGAATTACAAAAAAAAAAAAACACTATCCAGTGGTAACATACGCTAGTAATGCATGGACATGGGAGTGTCAGAAACAAAGGGGGAACAGAAGCCGCAGAAATTATAACGGACAAGCACTCAGACATCTAGGAAATTGCGAAATGCACGAGAAACTTCAGACCAATGGCAAAAGCATTATTATATATAGAATGAAATAAGATCAGGCAGGTTGAATGGTTAACACAGGTAGCGGAAAATTACATGTACTAGCAAAGAGTTTTCAAATTAGGACAATAAGAAAACGCAGAAGGTAGCAGGTTTACATTAGTTTAGTGCTAATGCCGGGCCTACGCAGCGTCCTAGAATGAAAACCAAGTATTATACTGCACACGGTACTCTGCTGCCTTGGAGTAGCTTCGCCGTTATCAAAGGGTACCATATTATCAACAGGAGTGCAATGAACACCTTGTAAGAGCAGCTTACGAGCAGCAACCACTCTAATCTCGCCGGCTACACTCCAAACAACTGCTGGAAAAATCCATCGATCCCAGAACCCTTGGAATATAAATGTTACAAGCCTGCGGGGCATGTGACACGGGAAAGACACTAAAATACCTTACAAGGCAACAACAGCAGCAATATGATTATACTATATGGTACATATTTCCCCGAAAATCCCGTGAGGGAGGGGGCGGGTTATTGTTATCCTACAAATGTGTATAAAGAATAAGGTCACAATGTTACTATATCGGAAGAGAAACAACCCAGCACTCCACGGGTACTCGCATCACTACTGGACGTCGTGACTCGTTACGTTTCAAGGCGGTCATTTTTATGCATCCTTGTATATACCAACCACACTGCATGCTGTAAGCGAAAAACGGCGCCTGCAAACAAGAACAGCCAGAACGAGATGGAAAACAATCCGGCAGACGGGAGAGCTGCTACCACAAAACAGGATCTGAAGGCGAAAAAAAAAAAAAGCTCACAAAATTAGTTCTAGCAGCAACATATTAAAGCTCCATCAGCGCCACTCGGAATCGCTATTATTAATGGATCATGCCAGGTACACACGAACGGATATTACATCGGGAAACTGCTGTTAGGATGGGCTATAAATACGCGTACATAGAAGCCCACTAATCATACCTGTCGTCTGCTTAAGGCGTGTTTAACAACGCACTTTCTGATAACGTTATGGAAATACTGTCACAGTAGGTAGGGCGAGACCGGGTAAAATGCGTCCGTCTAACTGCAAATATGTATCACAACTCCGTGTCACCACTATGTTGGTAATGTTCAACACAGATAAAAGGGCTATTACAATCAGTGTACTCATTATTGTTATGCCGTACGCATACGGCACCGACAGAGAACCGGGAAATAAACGAAAGAATATATTTCGCATAAGCTAGGTTATTTTAATTTTGGGCATAAATGACATAACAAAATGATCTAGTAAAAAAGAAACAATTCCCTTCCGAAAAATGATCTGAGGGCTTCAGCCCGAAACTGCTGACAGGAGTGTGAGAGATAAAGGGAGTCTCTCACAGACAACTGCTTTCTTGATTACCACAAATAAATTTGATATTCAGATGACTGTGCATCGTGATATATTCTTATAATAAAACCAAAGAGATGCACTAATATCTCAAATTTATTTTTTGATTAGGACTCTGCATTTTTCGGACAGTTTCTCTGTCCATCTTCAGGAGTCTAGCACTGTACGCAGAGCAATAGGTATATGTCATACAGGTTTTGCTGACTGCTTGCTAGCGGAATCCTCATCCCGCTAGCAAGCAGTCAGCAAAACCTGTATGACATATACCTACTGCTGTGTGTACAGTACTAGACTCGTGATGATGGACAGAGAAACTGTCCGAAACATGTAGAGTCCTAATCCAAAAATAAATTTGAGATATTAGTGCATCTCGTTGGTTTTATTATAAGAATACCACAAATAAATAATGCAAAATCGCGTAGTCGGTAGGACATGGACATCTCAGTAAGACCAAGAAAAGATAAAATGGGCCAATGTTTAAGAATGCTGTCATGTTCCTAACAAACGCATGTGAGACACGAGGTAACGTCACAAGAACAAGAAAATACACAAACTGGCACAAATCGTCCATACCGAGGACTTCTCAACCCAAACACTAAGCATCCATCGTCTGCAGACCAAGACGCTTCTAAACGGCTGAAATATGTGGATGTGTTATGGTACAGTTTGTATGGCATCTACTCCGCTCCTCTTTCTACGTTCCAATAAATAAATAATTAAATAGCTCAACAGAAGTTCTTACGAAGCTTGCAGTCGCTCAGCTAGTAAAGAAACTCACTGCCTTTTATACAGCCCAAATGTTCATCACTATGTTTACAAAAGACTGCCATCGGACTCCATTCTGAGCCAGCTGAACCAAGCACATTAATCTCTCCAACATGACCGTCCATACCGAATCTGAGGCCCACCCATCTTGTTATTCAGTGGGTACTGAAGTTTCTCGCTGGGGCAAAGCTGCCGCGGCATGAGGCAGGCCACTGACCACTATGTAGTGCCGAGGTTAAGAATGAGTGGAGATGTACTGCCAACCCCTTGTACGCCTTTATAGTGTGTGTAGGAATAACGTTTCTTTTACATTTACGCACGCCTGCGTCGCCTTGAGATTTTCCGACCAAAGCGTTCTATGCATCTTTTATGTCGTCCTTATGTGCTACATTTTCCTCCTCCATCTCATCCTCCTTGTTTATCTAATAATAAGCTGCCGAAAAGCAGACCTACCAATAATGAAGTTGTTCCTCATTCGATTTTCTTAATCTTCTGTCCTTCGTATTTCAGTATCCGCCTCAGCCCTCTGTCATCAACTACCCTCAACACGCGTTCTTCCTTTAGGACAAAAAAAAAGTTGCGGATTGTACATAACCTACACACATACCTACGTCGTTAAACACCTAGCGCATTACTGTAACATCCTGCAATAATGCCCTTTAGATGTGCTAATTTGTAAAAGTGGAAGTCGGACCAAAGTCAGTGTTCATACAATCACAAAATTCTAGAAACAAACTGCCTTTCTGGTTAATTGTTATGTGTGCCAAGAACTGATGAAATCATCAGCCATGACCTACTGTCGCAAGGCAAAACTTCACCTACCTGCCGTTAACAACACAAACAGCTGTAATTCTAGTAACGTGAGAAATGTAGTAATAAGAGTCTACATGATTAGTGATTGAATCGAGCATGAACATACTGAAGGAATACCGGAAAAGAATAATCAAATGCAGCAAACAACAAATTGCATGCCCAAAACAATCTTTTCAAATACCAAGAGGTTGCTGTCAATGCACAAGGCAAACACCATTACCTTGGCCAGCATCTGTTCGGTTTCCTTCACCACAGCACAAGGTCAGCCTACAAGGCGAAACAAAACATGTCTACTTCAATAACCAAGATCACACTACTGTCTTATTTCGTGAGCGAATCAATCGTACGTCCGCAATTTACGATCTGCTGCTATAACACAACATGTATGTCTTCCTACAGGATAACAACAGCGACATAAAGACAGCAGCAGGATAAAACTATGCGACATTTTAGATGTGTGTATTAGACTTTTGCTGATTTTCCCTTTTGGAAAATCAGCAAAAGTCTAATACACACATCTAAAATGTCGCACAAAAGATGATGTAGTAAAATACGCCAAAATGAAGTTCACCATAAATCAAGAGATAAATAAATTCAGAAAATATCTGCTACTACTGAATTAATAAAATCAATCCTGCGTGATTTTCCGAAACGCCAGCCATTAATGTAAAGCAATCGCAATGCAGGCCCGGACAGGCCCTCAGGGTTCCGGGAGGTTGAGGCTCCCAGGTTTCCAGGCAGTCGGCACATGAAGGTGGTAAGGTTGTCAGCCTTAAGCACCGGCCGCCTTTACCCACCAGGAAATATTCCTGGTACTCATTTCTACCAGAGGCTGAGTCGACCGCAGGGCCACAGTGTGGCCGGAAGGATAATGTCAATGAAAAAGTCCAATAACTCAGGGGATCGAAACCGCGACCTTCCAGCTTGTAGCGCAGTGCAAGACATTAATACGTCGATCCGCTTCATATTTCCGTTGGTCCCACAAAGTTATCTTGGGAAGCTACGTCCTTTAAATAACACCCTTATACCGAATCTGCAAGGGCCAAGACTTCCACGGGAAAATAATCCCATAATTTTGTCTGAATTCTCACAAACTCACATCTCTGAAGTCTTACATAAGAACAGTGGTTACGTAACAACCCACCGTAACACAACAATAAATTTAATGTTTAATACAAATATATTTATATATTTACAGCAGCTCGAAGATTCTGTACAATACCAATCTACTGTTGACAGCCCAGTCTCGCCTTGTGAATAGATTTTAAAGTCAGTACACGAATTCCTCTGTACATTTTTACTGCAGCCTGATAACATACCACTAAGCCGCAACATGCAGGTACGTTTACCAAACAAAGCATACTGTTTTATAAACAAACATATATACTTTACTACTTCCCATGCCTAATTCCTGGTACTACAACGCATCTGGGTGTCCCACATCAAGTTACTATTTCCTGCTGAAATTAACCGTGTTCTGTGTTATCAGCAATCGTGTCACAACTGTTTTGACCTCGTGAGATTATTCAAATCTGTGGCGGCCCAGATTTTGTTTCAGTATTGTAAACAGACGATAATCCTTCGTCGACGAATCCCCCGATATAATGACAATCAGTAAAGGTTATTTAATCACGAAATTATAGCTACGCCATGTAAACTCATTATCTGGTAACATAATTTTTTTTCATTCTTTATGCAAGTTATAAAGATAATAAAGATAAATGAGGTTAAGACCAGCTAAGCGTGTAGCTTGGAGCCAGAGATAAATAAATGGAACCATAGGATTTCTGAGGGCAACCTCTGGTAAAGAGGGAAAAAAAATGTATGATCAAAAAGGAGACGGAGGGGCAGGCACGATTTCAGCAAAGCTCTTATTGAAACGTGCTGCAAGGATGGGAAGTAGACGAAACTGATGAATCATGCCTAAAGGGCGGTCTTGTTATCAGAGGTGTTCAAACTTATGTTCATTACCTATCACACAGACCTCTGCTTCTGAACTTGAGATAATCACCGGAAATAAATAAATATAAAGTAAATAATTAAAAACTGAGCATATTTTATACGCAGTTCTACTTACCTCATAACTGACCTTGTAAAAAGGATGCATCTGAGTTTAAAACTTAAGCTCAGACGTTTTCGCAGATTCTGTTAGCACCAATATACGAACCAAAAGATTTAATGATGCTACATAGGTCTGTCTGTGGATTTTTCATTGGCATAAAAATACTTCCGATCGCACAATGGCCCTGGGGTCGACTCAGCATCTAACAGAAATGAGTACCAGGCGTATTTCCTGGGGGTAAAGGCGGCCGGTGCGTAAGGCTGACAGCCTACCACCATCCTGTGCCGTTGTCACGAAAGCTGGGGAACCTTAACTTCCTGGAACCCTCTGGGCCACTCCAGGCCTGTAACGGGACTGTTTTACCTTTACATAGGCCTGTCTACGTAAACTATCGCAGAAGATCTGAACACAAGAGGAGAAGTAAACAATACTGCTGGCTTCAGAGCGTCATGCCTAACACGTAAGACAAATTATTCCGCGACTGTCGCCAAATTACACAATGGTCCCACAGCTGTCACAGTCAAGGAGAGAGATAACTTCGTGGTGGTCAGTCGAATAATTCAACACCTTGCGCCACGACCGCACTAAAAACATCGGGAAACATCGTGCATACAGAAGCGCCCTTGTTTTACGACGTTCACAGTCATCAACCTTGTTCAGTGCAACCCACCTACATTGGCTTACACAAAAATCGATAGACGAATTGGTCTAACGGCCCATTCTCGGTTATTTCGTCCACGGGATAATCAGTATTCATGGCTCTTCTTCAAATTTTAAACACCCACTTCTCTCCATCAAGTTATAACACTTCTATTCGTCATACACGCTGAAGTAGCTCCGAATTTGAATACTATGGCCCTCCAGCAGCGTTGCCATGCAACGGCTTACACTGTAATGACTGCCAGCTGTTATTTCCAGGTTCAATATTACGCCTCAATAAGTTACAGAATAAATTTGGAAATCCAGCAAAACTGTGATTAAAAAACTATGTCAAATAATAATTAGACAAATGTTATGTTATTCCTAACGTGCATATTATTATAATCTATGCATTTTATGAATTCTATCTCATTATATTTTATTAAGTGCATCTGTTGGTTAATACAATGACTGTAAGAACTCGGCATTTCTACAGTTAACACGCGGATACTCGGTTGAATGTCCACCATTCGGGTCCATCTGAGATAAAGCTGGTTACAGGCTTAGCCTTAGAATATATCAGAATTACGGCCAAAAAGCACACAACGTTTATTAACTAATCCAATTTTAGTCCCCGAATACTGGCATGGTTTGCAACTGGCCTTCGCGGCGACATTCTGAACGAAGAATACTAACGTTTCAGTTCCACTTCTCCTAAACCACTACGCTTAATGGGATGGCTATTGGACAAAAGACATCTGGTGCGAAAGTGGTGCCCAGTTCACACTGAGCCAAAGGTTCAGTAATGCCAATTGTCATTGTTCAACATCGATCACCGTCCTACAGCTCTCGAACACTTAAACTGTACCACCGTGCATTATCTCACTTGCTTGACTCCCTGAGGTTCAGCTTTAAAGTAACCGAAATATCCCGTGAAATGAGCTTTAAGGAAATTTCTGAACTGAGGTCAATATGCCAGTATCATATCGCTATATCCTCCAGAACTGTTACATTTATTTAGTTCTGCCATTCTAAGTAGTTAACTATAGCACTGTTTCCCAACCCTTTTCTCTTCCATGAAGGGACCCCTAAAATAATTATTAACATCCCGAGGCACCTCCAACAATGTAAACGTATAGAAGCCAGAACAAATTTGATACCGGGTAGCGCAATTCAGAAACTGAATTACGGCAAATTTACAGTGTTGCCAATTTCCGGACAAAACTTCCCGCGATATTTCGAAGGATGTTCGGAATTTTTCGCCGAATTTCAAAGATTTTATCCATTTATTTACTCCAGGACTCTCGCAAAACCCCTGACGATGTTCCGCGGAACCGTGGTTGGGAAACACAGATCTATACTGATGCTCCGCGTCCCGTCCGCAAGTACCCTGCAGCCAAAGGCGACTCCCACGTCGACAAGCTTCTCTTTAAGGCTACAAAACTATGTACCAGACTGCTTGTGGAACACCACATGTCTGGTTAGGTCACCGCTAAATATACATCGTGTGACATGTTGGTAACGCAATCTCACAATATGGCCAATACTTGCACGTAAAGAGGTCAGATGAACTCGCCGTTGGACAGGCACATTGAAGGATTCCGATACTCCTGAACTTTGAGGTTAAAACTTTCAATTTCTTTGGAATTTACCACCGTACAATTAAAGTTTCAGAGTGATCCTTTCACGACACAGAACGTAACACTGCGTTCATTCCGTTATCCAAACCTCCCCCCCCCCCCCCCCCCCCCCCCCCCCCCCCCCCCCCCCCCCCCCCCCCCTCCCCCCCCCCCC
>Ga0123353_10009469_pt1 | contig 13459 bp, 12 predicted proteins | sample TergutLab28metaG_3_FD_92763 | JGI IMG/M metagenome (GOLD analysis project Ga0123353, IMG submission 92763) | Labiotermes labralis P3 segment gut microbial communities from Petit-Saut dam, French Guiana - Lab288 P3 | ecosystem: Host-associated > Arthropoda: Insects > Digestive system > Gut ... | reverse complement strand
TCTCACTGGCAAACACGGTTTGACACTCTATGGATCTATAAGCGCATACGAAGGAGTATCTGCCCTGCCTGCTTTTCTCCTCGTCTTCATTACAATATCTCTATGAACCTTATCCCAAAGGCCACTAATCCTGGCTCGGCGAAAGAAGCTATGAACTGTAGAGTAGGGCGGGTAGTCATGGGGAAGCCCTCTCCATTTGCATCCATTATCCAGCAGATAAAGCACGGCATTAACCAACGCTCTCTTGTGATGCGTGCTGTTAGATCCCTGAGGAAAGAAGTCTTTGATCATATCCCACTCATCATCAGACAGGTCACTGGGATATCCTGTTGGTTTAAACACCGGATCTGTTCCAGTTGTGTTTAACGCTGATCCACGTTTACCCATATCAGCACCTCCAAATCAATGAGATGCTTTACTTTAAAAGATATTGGTAAATAGTACAAGTCGGAATATGTCGGATTGTGTATATTATTGAATCTCAGCTAAACATTGTTGACCACACGAACATATCAGACCATTTTACCTTTGATTCAAAAGGTTGAATACAGCTTCTTAATAGAAGGGATACAGGAACTACCCACTTACGACGGAGCAGATAGCGCGAAATAGGGAGAAGTCACGAACGCGAGCAAGGATCGAGCATGTCTTAGGTTACAAGAGCAGTTCGATGGATGGGATGACGATCTGAATTAGGTATAGGACGGGTGCAATGTGTTATTGCTATTAAGAACCTGACATATAACATCGCATGCTATGCGATACTGAGAAAACTAAACCCGACTCCCAATATGACCTGATAGGGTTGGAGTCGGTGCTTCTCTGGTATCCGGCAGCGCATATCATAGATATGGAGGTATATTGATATGTAGAAGCCTCTGTAACCTGGTTTACCTATCATGGGACTGGAATTAGGAATATTTCACCGGGTTTATTCGAGGTTACCATAATACTACCGATTTGGCTACGGGAAGAGTAGGCAGCTTAACCGATTGCACTTAGTAGAACTTCGATGATGTCCAATTGGCAGCTAGTATACTTGGTGATTTGTGCATGTTGTGAGTTATCACAAGTGACGTGGATAAGAAAAAAGTGCTCACAATTTAGGGGGAGGCACGCCATCCTACTCGAGCACATTTTTTAGCTTTTCCTCCGAATCTAAAAATACAGTATTTATGTAGAGAGCATATCTCTTAATCTATAAATTATATGGAACAGTGCAGGCACTGTCTTTCGAACAGAGCCACCTTATTCGTGGGTTGCATATGATAACAAGCAAGAAACACCGAGGCAGTGATATTGAGATAATTAAGTACAAATTAAGCAGGACCCACAACTTGTTTCAGTTGATTAATTTTTGACGCAGGGGTTATCCAATAGGAGGAGAGCCAATTGAACCAGCAGATGCCGTGCAGTTCATCTCTTCGCATCCACACTCAGCGCTTGGGACACACATATCTGCCATACATGGTTCTGATAAACAGGTAACTTGCTCATGTCTTCCAGCTTTGTTAAGGATTTTTGCACCTGGCATATATTTACCTCCTCAGGCTGTTGCAACCCCGGTGCCTCTTGCTTGTTATCATATCAGAAAGGTTAGACAAAGGAGACGCGCTTTTCGCTGATATTGAAACTAACTATACGCACACAATAATCCACGTTACTTCAGGTTATAATTCGTCACAAACTTTCAACATTCCTTTATATATTTATTGAATCCGTGTAACTATTCAGGTGCCGCCTATCTAAGCAAACTCAAAGGCACCAGAAAGCATCATACTGATTGCCGAAAAGACTTCATAACCTTGCTTCCTGGCAGATGAAATGAAGTTTCGGAGATCAGCAAAGATAAGCGACCCCTGATAAGAACGAAAGGTCCCACACACCTTCATCTTAACTTTCATCATCCTTAAGTCCCGCTCCCTCAGATTGTTATCGAAGGGAACGCGTGGATCATAGATGAAACGTAGTATCGCTTCACCGAACTCCATAAATCTGTTCCATAACCTTTCAGCATCGGATTTGGCAGCGTTTCGTCGCCTCGTCTGCTTGACCGCAAACTCTTCAATCTCCAACTCGGCAATTCTGAGTATGCGACCATAATCCATTACTAACTCTCTTACCCGTTGGTCTGGCAATCCGGTATTATAATCCTGCCGTGTTCGTTTGACCTCTCGCCAACTACTGCGAAGGAACTCTTGCATCTTTGCTGCCCAGGTTAGGTTTTGAATATTGTCGATGATACCCTGTAACTCCCTAAGGAGATGAGCATTGCACATAGCATGAACTCCTGGCAAGCTGTCACTGAGGTATGAACTCCAGAAGTCATGTACAATAACACCATGGTAGTTCTCTAAGAGCACTATATCATGGATAGCTTTTATGCCTCGTTTCTCGTGAACTCCGTAGTAGGTATATCTGTCTGACGAAACCACATGAAGCCACCTAGCATTGACGGCACTTATCCCTGTCTCATCTACATGCAAAACCTCCGCTTGTAGGACTCTTTTGCGGATTTGCTGTATGTAAGTAACAACTTTTCTCCAGCGCGATTGAGCATGCTCATGAAGGTTGAGGCTGACGGTCCTGTTCCTCCGAGTAACATACGAATGAACTCGGAATTGCGTTCAGCAGGGATAAATTGATGAACATTCATATAGACAGCCAGACTGCTTACTCCATTGCCGTATTGAACAGGTGCATTTACTCCCTCGGGAAACTTTCCGCTTACTGATTCGTCACAACGTGGACACTGGCCAGATATGCAGCGATGCTCGGCGATCTCCTGACGGATTACTATGTCATATACCTGACGCTTTTCAAATCTCGGATTAAATAGCTCATCTAAATCATCACCACAGTGGGAACACTTAACCGGTTTATACTCCAGCACAACATCAGATGTTTCGCTTTGTGTTCGTGAATGATCACGGTGGCCATTTTGACCTCCACGCTTACAACCCTTTTGACGTTGGCTTTTCGGCTTTCGGGGTCCATCTGATTATGGAGGTTTATGACTATTGTTACTCGTTTTCCCTAACTGCTTCTCCAGTTCTGAAATGCGTGACTTCGACACTTCAATCTGCTTTACCTGATCTGCCAGAGAGAATAATATCGACTACAGTATCAGGATTCTCATCTAACAACCTTAGGATGCTTTCACGGCTTAATGTCATCCTGACACCTCTTCTCATCGAGATGCCTTATTATGACATATTCTGGAAAAAAGTACAAGTGATTCTTTCTGCATTTTCCTATCGGATCCTGAGTCCTAACTCAATCCGAATTGGACACCTGAATAGTTACCTACGATTAATAAATAAACTTGCCGAGACTGTGTTCTTCTTCCAAGCCTTGTGAGAACACAAATACAGAGCGAAATACTACGTCCAACAATTATATTCTCTTGGAGACTTTACTATACCTTTAGTCTCTTCATAGCGTGATGAGCCTTCGAGGAAGAGTAACATTCTTCCTCAGGAGATATCATTACCGTCAAGTATATAAACCAAATCAGACTGGGACGGAATACAGGCTTTATAAGCATCTTTCCATCTACGATGCAAGCCTGATATCTCTGAATACCGACACTGGTTAATGCATTTGCATGTGGAACACTGAAAACAAGGCATTGTCTCAAACATTGCAAAGGGGTCTTTAATCGCATTGACTGCATTTACTATCGTTACTTCCTCATAGAACCTAATTTCCCGAAAACTATTTAACCTAGGTGATAGTACTAAGAATGACCATCGCTCCCACTCCACTTAGCTACCCTGCTCTGGGTTTTCTTCCCCGCTTCTTTATCTCTGTTGGTAGCCCAGTGTTACTATCGGGAAGTGGTAAACTAAATGCCGCCAAAATGTCAGATTGCTCTCTTGTAATTGGGCGTAGCACCGTCTTTCCAGATATTTGCGCCGACTTAAGCTTATCCATGGTCAGTAAAAGCCTGTCTAGGGTCATCGAGTTGTGTAATCCCTGCCTGCTCATCGTTTCATAGATTGACGAGGCAATTATGAGGGCAATGAATGCAACAAAGACCTTGTTCTGCATCCTATCGTCGTTATGGACGCGTAATCGATCTAGTCCCAGACTATTCTTGTATCTCAGGAACCCTTTTTCTACTACATCCTTCATCCTGTAGGCGTCATACGCAGTTTGAGGATCCCTAACATGGTTACTGAGAAGGACAAACCATCCTACTGTTTCCAGCTTCTTAGCTATGACACCGTTACGAATGGAGATGTCTACAACGGCACCGGTTTCCTCGGACATCGTAATGGTCAGGTATTTGCGATACTCAGCAGCCAGTTTATTGTTATGAGGGTCATCCAGAGCTTTCTTCTTTAGCGAGGAAACATATCCGCAGAGCTCGTTACGTTCGCTTAACTCTTTTACAGGGTCGAAGAAGACATGAGCTAAAAGCTCGCATTCATCCCAAATAGCAGTTCGGCATACACCACGAATTAGAGTGTTGCTGGTGAAAACTACATTATCTGTGGTATCAATATTTTCCCGTTCTTCGGCAATATGTAGCCTGGGAGGCTTATTGGAGAATGGAACCGCCATCAGGAATTTACATAACCACCCCTCTTCTTCATTGCCAAGCATGGTAATGACATTCGCAGTGCTATAGAAGCCCTTATCCATGACAAACATGATATCTCTGTCACCGGTCAGTGCAGCAAACTCTGATATTGTGCTGCGTAAGGTGGTAACATCCCCCAGACTGCCACTATAGATGGTCTGGTAAACAGGTAACCGTGATTGCTCACCAAACAACATACAGATATTTACCTGGGGTAGATCCTCGCCATCACGGTTGTAGCCCCATTCACAATACTCGATGTTGTTTGAGTAAGAGGACACAGAGGTGATGTCAAGGGCGATGTATTCTCTTTCGCGGATCAGTTTATACCATGCCCGGTAAAAGGTGGCGCGCTCAACTTCCCCAAAGGATATCAAAAGATCACTTATACGCTGACTGCCTAGCTTAACCAACCCTACACCATCATGAGAGTTGACCCAGTCGTCGCAATACATAACGGGTTTATCTTCACAGACCAGGAAGCAAGCAAGCCAAAAAACCTCCTGCCAGATGCCAGGTAGACTGTTTTTGAGGGTATCAACCAGCCCAATCTTATTGGCTAGTTCCCGCAAGAAATAAGTCGACCCAAAATCTTTGGTGCTACTGAGGACTTCGCGGGCGACTACAGTCTCGTCTCTGGGAATATTATCGAGTATTATTTTGACTTCACGAGATTTGTCCCAAAGGCGCATGCCTTCAATGGACTTTCCTGATTCGACCAAGGAATCCAGGTACTCTTGAGTGTAGAGAGGCTCACCGGTCATGATGTCGAGCTTACCGATTCGGGTTTTTCGGTTGTCTGGTCGCTTCTTCTCTGCATTCCAGTAGGAAACCGAAAGGTACATGTAGGTATGCTTACCAACTCGCTGATGTGTAATCGAAGCCACGAGACCACTCCTCAAGATAGGTTAATCTCATTTTAACCTACCATAAAGGGAAATACAAGGGATAAAACCGTGCTATGACCCGATGAAGCGTTAATCCGTTTCTGAGAAAGCACTTAGGTTAAATTCTAATACGGGAAGATAGGTTATAAGTCAATACAATATCAAGATTAGTTTATAATGTGAATTTCGGAAGTAAGATTCAGAGTGTGGTAGCCAAGCGGTATTTAGTCTTGCAATAAGTTTCAGATAATTTTTGCAGATGTTATGTCCATCGTCCATAAGGAGTTCATGAGGAGCGGGAGCGGTGAGTTACACCGACTTACACACGTTCTCTACCAGGAGTATATATGTCAACTTGATCTTGATAAATGTCACATAAGGTATATAACACTTAACGAGGTGATGCCTTGGTCGATCAGATGCCGATGTCGTCTTCCGCACCTACTCGACCACTTCCGAATCTAGGTCATTTCCTCACCCAAGGTCAGGTGCTATACTTGTGTGTCACCACCTATTTCAATTACCCTATGACAGATACAGAAATCATCTTCACGGTGGCTGATAATAACCACAGCAGAGCTATCCCCCATCTTATCGGTTAGTGAATGGAGTATTTCTACGGCACTTTTTGAATCAATGTTCGAAATAGCTTCGTCTAATATAAGCAGCTTCGGTTTTTGGAGATATGCCCTGCCTATGGCTAGTCGCTGCTGTTCTCCACTACTCATTTGAGCAACAATATCAATCATGGGCGCATCGTAATCCAGCCCTGATTCTAGCCAGCGTTCATTCATGCCAACTAAGTTTAATGTATTCTCGATCTCGTGGTTATTACTAGATCCTCCCAGGTTGTCTCTTAGGGTTAATATAGGACATACACCTCGGCTGGCAGGAAGATACATGATATCGCTTTCTACTAATCCACGCCATGTCATTTGGTTTTCAACCGGAATGATACCCGCTATTTTCATAGCCAGGGTTGTCTTCCCCACGCCCGTCCTTCCCTTTATTCCCAGGTGCTCTCCTCTCCCGAAGTGAAAAGAAACTACCCCACCATGAGCCAAAGGCTCATTATGGGCCTCCACGAAGAGTTCTTCACCCGGAGAGCTGATTACAAGAATTCTGCTTTCTCGTCCGCAGAGCTCTGCCATTCGATCTAGCGATACCACCACTTGCGCCCAGCGCATCGGTATGTTAGCAAAGAAGTTCACCTGAGACATAACCCTGTTACCGAGCGAGAAAAGGGCAAAGAAAGATCCGTAGGTCAGGCGATGCGTAGCTACTGATATTATACCAACAACAAAGAATACCGTGCGGAATAGTACATTGGTGAGAGACACCCAAAGGTTGTTTCGGATACCCACATAATTTGCCGAAAGGTTAATGGCGTTATATGCTGCCAGGTTTTCTTCGTATCGATACTGTACCTTATTTTGTATACGAGAACCAATAACCATGGGCAAAGAGCTGAAGATATGCTGAGTAAAGTGCATCAATAAACCGCTCTGTTCACGACTCTCTTCGTTTAGCCTTAGGGCATCTTTGGCAAAGTATTTGGTGATTACCAGAAGGACAGGAAAAGAGAGAAGCGTCAGCATGCCGAATATTTTATCCAGCCAGATGAGCAAGCTGAAGTTCACAACGATATGCATTAAGTTTGATATCAAACTCGGAATATAGTTGATAATGTATCTTGATACTGCCTCACAGTCTGAAGTGAGTCGGTTCATTAGCTCTCCGGCACTGTAATCGATCGTCCATTCTCTTAGTGCTTCATGGAAAACCTTAACGCGCAGCGCATATCCCATACTATATCCCATCTTGCTGGTAATCACGGTGCTTGCGCTTTGCACCACAATTGCCGCCACGTTTACCAGACAATAAAGCAGTAGGCTTAGAATAAGAGTAGGATTGAGGTTGAACAACGCTTCGTCGGTCACATTGCGCATGATTATTGGGTCTACAGCACCTAAGAAGGCGTTAGCGACAAGAATAAGTACCAGAAACAGAAGGCTTCTTTTGTTATCTCTGGCAAAGTGAGGAATTAAGCTATAGATAAAGGACCATCTTAAAGCTGTATGGTTATTTATCTTAACAGAATCAGGCATCGTCGTTAGCTGTATGTGCCTCGCTTCTATTTTTGTCGATAATGTCGAGCAAATACATCTCCCCCACTTTTTGTTCTCATTTATTGCGAATCTCCTGAAGTGCTCGTTCCAAAGCGTCTTCACCATAAGCTATCTCTATGTCGACAACGGGCTCGTTTTTTTCGTCCCTCGAAGGATCCGGACGAATAAGAAAGCTATTGCTTATTCTTCCCTTAACCCTGGTCAAAGGCAAGGTGAAATGTAGAACCTCCGGACTGTATGCAAATTGTGAGGGAGCTTGTCTGGGTGTAGCGCCTATAATAGTTCCGAGTTCAGCATCTTTTATCTGAGCAACAAAGTAAACGGCAGCACTTGCAGTGTAGGATGATACAAGGACATAAATATCGAGGTCATATCCTCGGAAATTGGGTTTGTGCTTAAGCACAGGAGCAAAGTATGAGGAAGGTGCTGGTGTTCCTTTAATTGGCCAGTAAGGCGAATTTCGTGTAATTTGCCCATGTTCGCTTTTAGTTATGCCCATTACGGCAAAAATCTTATCCCAGTATTCATCGCGACCTCCAGGGTTCCATCTTACATCAAAGACTATCTGTCTTACCCCACCACGGAGCGCCTGCTCCAGAAAGTCAAGCATTAGCTGATAATTGGCATCTATTACGCAGACATTAAGTGATATGACAACAACAGTATCATCTTCGGTGAGGCGGTATGTGAGGGAAGGATACTCCCCTCCGGGTATAGATCGCATGGTGACATAGTTTTGAAAGACAGTTTTGGTGCCCATAGAACCGTCCTGCAATAGTAACTCGATATCTTTGGTCGCAGTGACACCAGCCAGGATTAGTATTTCCTTGCTTCTGGCGTAACAAGCACGGTTAAAAAGCCGTCCGGATTCTGTTTCGTATGCGATATAGGCATCGACGATTTCTCCGATATGTTCCACATTTACGCCACCTATGGATAATACTCTCGCTCCTTCCGGAGCCACTGAGCCTGATTCCAGCCAGAGTCCATCGACATCCCAGTAAAAAGAAAGCGGTAAACCGGATACCAGATGTACGCTATGCAAGTCTATGTCGGTATGCAGATCATGAAGTGAAGCGAGATACCGATTGCACTCTAAGGCAAACTGGGTAATACTCATCCTGTTCTCAGCAGCTTCCAGCAGCCGAGTTTTAGCCAGCTGATACTCTTCTCCCTGGTATGGTTTAAAGCGCGCTAGATTCAAGAAAGCTGGATGAGTAGCTTCCACGACTTGTATCAGATGTTGAGCGTCCCTGAGCATTATGTAGGGACGCAGAGGATAGTAGATGGCCAGAACTGCCAGTATAGCCAGGACAAACAGTACTGGCCCGACGCGTTTTTTTAGTATTATCATTGTATCTCACCTATAGTTAACAGTGACTCTACCTGCCGGTACGCAAACCGACAGGTAGGGGCGTTACTCATGGCATGCTGGACTAAAAAACAGCAACTGCTTATTAGCCTGGTATCGGGCCTATTCCGCCTTTAGAAGGTTGACATGAAGGGACAACATCGCCACCGGGAGAGTCAATTTTACAAAATGTTTCACAAATTTCTGCGCCCTTACTTACACATTGCCCGCCGCCGCAACCATCCGCAGTTGCGCATTCCTCCCCGCAGATCGGATCAGGGATACTGGAAGAATCATTGAGAAACAAAACTCTAGGCATAGTTCACCTCTTTCTTATTATTATAGGACTATCATGTCATGAGTGGCTACGGTACGTTTGTAAAGCGTTAACAACGTTTTATTTGGCACCATTTGAACTCTGCATATCTATCAGGTGTTTTTCTATTGAAGCTTCGATTAGGCGCAGTGTCATATAGCACCTATATGAGTGGGGAGTGAAATCGTCAGAAGATAGAGTAACGTTCTCCGCTACACATCCGCCACCACATATATTGCGCGCCCAGCACGATCTGCACCCATGCATATTATTCGCATTCGCATTATTAAATATAACCTGGAGTTTGTCGCGGTCTAGACCTTCATACACGCTTCCCACCATAAATTCTCTGTTGCCTGTGAGTCGATGACACGCATAGATGCGTCCGATGGAATCAACTGCGAGCGTTCCCACAGAAAAATTACATCCATAAGGCATACATGCATTACGGTTAGATATTCTTCTTAGTGAGAAGCGATTAGATGGGTTATCATCCAGAATCATTTTGCTAAGTTGCTCGACATAATACCTAAGCTCATTTGGAGCTAGTGCTGTATTGGAACCATGTTCGCTGCTAACAAGCTGCATATTCACATCTGTAATACCTGCCTCTTCAAGGTATTTCCGGATTAGCCAGGGGTCGTAACACATGGCAGTAACTGTAGCACGTCCACTTAATCTAGCCCTCACCTTCCTTAAGCGCTTAATTGCTTCCCTTGTCTTCTGGTAAGAGTTGACTGTCCTGTCCACATGCGGCCTCAGTCTATTATGCAAAACCTCATCGCCATCGATGCTAATAAGAACGGAAATATCGTGCTCGACTAGAAAGTCCACATGTTCTTCACCTAGTAGTATTCCGTTTGTTGTTATCGAAAAACTCACCGTCTTACCAATAAGCTTGGCATTCTCTTTAGCATAAATGACGAGCTCCTTTATTAAGCTCCAATTAAGTAAAGGCTCTCCTCCAAAAAAGGAGAAGAAATAATCACCTATCTCTGGATCGTCAAGAGCAAGTATAAAATCAATAGCTTTCCTTCCTACAGCTGAATCCATCAGTGATGGCAGCTCATCATCGCCATAGCTCCCACTCTCCGCATAGCAATATTTACATTGCAGCTGGCATTTTTGAGCCACATTTAGTGTAAATCCGTTAATATGATACCGCATGTTCTGATATTTAAATGCCCTATCTGCCTCAGCAAAAGCACCTTCGTCACGTAGCTTTTCGAAAAGGGTAGTTGATTCATCAATTTCCTCACAACTAAACCCGCGAAAGAGAAGTAGCTCTCTAACAGATCTGCTAACATCATCGTTCCACATACCGTGTAGGGTAGCTTCTTCTACAATTGCAGCGGTTATAGTGTCAAGTTCCATTAGAGTAGAAGATGACACATCGTATACTATCATCGATTTACAGTCACTGCTAAGATGCTGGTACTGAGGAAAAAACTTAACCTCTATGCTCACGTCCATCCCCCCATTAGTTATCTTTATTTACTTCTCTTCTCATATGTATCTCCTGAAGCGCTCGTTCCAAGGCATCTTCCCCGTAGGTTGTCTCTATGTCCACTACTGGCTCGTTTATTTTGTCCCTTAATGGATCCGGACGAATAAACAAACTGTAGCTAATTCTCCCCTTAACCCGAGTGAATGGTAAGGTGAAACTTAGCTTATAATTGCAATGTCCAAAATGAGAGAGAGCTTGTTTGGGTGTAACACCTATAATGGTTCCGAGTTCTGCATCTTTAATCTGTGCAATAAACCACGTAGCTGCACTTCCGGTGTAGGGTGATACCAGGACATAGATATCGAGGTCATATCCTCGGAAGTTGGCCTTGCGCCTAAGTAGGGGAGATGAGTAGATGGAAGGAAGCAGGGTTCCTTTAATTGGATTGTAAGACGAATTTCGTTCTATGAGCCCGTGCGAGCTTTTCGCAATGCCCATCACTGCGTGAATCTTATCCCAGTACTGTGAGAAACCTCCAAGATTCCATCTTAAGTCAAAGATTATTTGTCGCACCCCACCATGAAGCGACTGTTCCAGAAAGTCAAGCATCGGCTGATAGTTAGCATCTATGATGCAGCTATTTAACGCAATGACCGCGACAGTATCATCTTCTATAAGGCAGTATGTAAGGGAGGGGTACTCTCCTCCAGGAGTAAACCTCATGGTGACATAGTTTTGAAAAACAGTTTTAGTATCCATGGAACCGTCTTGTAACACTATCTCGATATCTCTGGATGCAGTGACACCAGCCAGACTGAGGATTTCCTTGCTTCTAGCGTAGCAGGCGCGGTTGAAGAAGCGTCCGGACTCCGTTTCGAAGGCTATATAGGTATCAACGATTTCTCCGATATGTTCCACATCCACGCCACCTATGGACAACACCCTGGATCCTTCCGGAGCCATTGGACATGATTCTAACCAAAGACCATCAGCACTCCAATAGAAAGGAAGCGGTAGTCCGGATACCAGGTGCATGCTCTGCAAGTCTACATCGGTATGCAGGTCGTGAAACGTAGCGAGATACCTGTTGCACTCCAGTGCAAACTGGGCAATGCTCATCCTGCTCGTGGCAGCTTCCAGCAGCCGAGCCTTAGCCAACTGATATACTTCTCCCTGATATGGCTTAAAGCGTTCGAGACTAAGGAAAGCCGGATGAGCTTCTTCCACGACATGAATCAGGTATTCAGCATCCCTGAGCATGATGAAGGGACGCAAAGGATAGTAAAAGGCCACAACTGCCAGTATAGCAAGCATAAACAGTATGGGCACAACGTGTCTTTTTGGTGTTATCATTTTATCTCACTTATAGTTGACAGTGACCCTACCTGCCAAGACATAGATCGACAGGTAGGGGTGTTACTCATGGCATGCTTGACTAAAAAAGCAATTGTCTATTAGCCTGGGATTGGACCTATGCCGCCTTTAGGAGGTTGACATGAAGGAACGACGTCGCCACCGGGAGAGTCTATGGTGCACTTTTCGCAATCTATACACGCTCCTTTAGCTGTACATTGACCGCTGCCACAACCATCAGCAGTAGCGCATTCCTCCCCACGGATCGGATCAGGAACACTGGATGCATCATTAAGAAATAGGACTTTTGGCATAGTTTGCCTCCTTCGTATCACTACAAGACATTCATGTCATGAGTAACCTTGGTATGTTTACGAGTTGCTACGAATGGAAATCAGGTAATTCTCTACTGATGCTTCCAAGAGATGCTGATATCTATAACACCCTTGTGAGTAAGGTGAACCAATGCCACCTTGGCTTTCTTCGCTCTCAGCTGGACATCCCCCGCCACAAAGATATCTAAGCCAGCAGGTTCTACATCCCAATTTATTATCTATCATGATAGAAGACCGCAAATGCTGTATTTTTTTGCTGTCGTATCCTGCATCAACATGTCCGACTTGATATTTTTCTACACACACTAACCTTGGGCAGGAATAAAGTCGCCCTATGGAATCTACAGTTACAGACCCCCTACTGAAGCCACAGTAATAGAGTCGGTTACTTCTTCTCTCATCTAACCTTGGAGCGTTAGCAAGCAATGGAACTTTACCATCGACGATTAAACCCACTAACTCTTGTGTATGCATAGATAGATGTAAATGGTCAAATTCTAAAGATTTATCTGCACTGCCACTGACCATATCCATTCCTATTCGGGTAAATCCTATTTCCGTTAGATGGCTATACACTTCTTCGAGATCATTGTTAATGACGGTAATTGTTGCATTACCAGATATGTTGTTTATTTTCGCTCTCAAAGCTTTTACCCCAGCAAGAGTCTTCTCATATGAACTAGTACTTTCGCTCTTGTGAGGGCGGAGTTTATCGTGAATGTGTTCTTCGCCGTCAAGGCTTACCATAATATCTATCTTATGAGATGATATGAAATCAACCATTTCATCATCTACTAAGCAAGCATTTGTTGTCATAGAGAAACTTACGTTTTTCCCTGCGGAAGAAGCTTTTTCTTCAGCATAACACGTTAACTCCTTCACTAATGCCCAGTTAATCAGTGGCTCGCCACCAAAGAATGCTATATATAATCGATTGTTGTTCTGGCCACAGTTATTGAAAAGCAGATCAACCGCTTGTCTGCCAACTCCTGAACTCATGATAGAAGGCAGTTGCTCATCGCCAAAATTGCCTCCTTTGGCAAAACAGTAAGC
>Ga0123353_10009468_pt1 | contig 13461 bp, 5 predicted proteins | sample TergutLab28metaG_3_FD_92763 | JGI IMG/M metagenome (GOLD analysis project Ga0123353, IMG submission 92763) | Labiotermes labralis P3 segment gut microbial communities from Petit-Saut dam, French Guiana - Lab288 P3 | ecosystem: Host-associated > Arthropoda: Insects > Digestive system > Gut ... | reverse complement strand
TGCGACCCAGCCTATATCGAAGCCGAGTCTTTCAAAAACACCGCGCACAGGAACAAGTGTGCGTCCGTCAACGATAACGGGCGCTTGGTCTTCGAAGTTAACACCCACACCGTCAATTTCAACCGACACTTCGTTTGCCAAAACAGTTGTCACGCTTAAAATAATAAGCGCGAGCATTAAAAACAAAAATCTTTTCATTTCATCCTCCTGTTATTTTATTATTTGAGTCTAATGGATATGATGGGTTTATTATTCTGACAACCCCTGAAAGTGTGGCCGCACACACAGGTATATTGTGCACAGACGCAGGTATCGTCCCCTGTCACCCTTCTTTTGAAATTTTTGGGTTTTTGAAGTCCACAGGTTTGGGCTTTCGGGAATTTCCCGAACGTTGAACATTTTGAACTTCACCGAAATTTTCGTTTGAAAACGGAATTATTGGAAAAATAGGTTGCTTGGTAGAATTTCTGCGCGAATGAAAAAGACGGAACCTCTGAAAGAAAGGTTTAGTCACTTCGGTGAAAATTTCACCGAAGTGTAAACGGAAAATGGAATTTTGTGCGCTCATTGGAAATTTTTAAAAGGCTTGACACATAAACCATCCCCCTGTCTTCCGCGTTCATTGGAAATTTTTAGGTTATTGAGTAGCCCACAGTTCCCTAACGCATTCCAATGATGGGGGTGGGGATTCCATTGCGGCGGTAACACATTCTAACCATTTTGGCGTTTTGTAAGTTTTTTTTGTTATATCCGCTATAACCCACTCATAATTAAAACCAAACTCTGTCTTATAAAATTTCACATATTCACGCATAACCTGAAATGCTTGCTGTACATCAAGTAGCTCTCCATCGGTAATTTTTTTTGCAGCTTCTGCCCAATCATTCTCAGCGGCAGAGTTGAGTGGCCTGCCATCAGTCCAAAAAAAAGGATTCATGCTACTAAGCAAATCTATCAATAAATCATCATTTTTTGCTTCAACATAATAATGAAAATCTAAAAAATAAAATGCAGCTATATATGCTTGTCTTAAACTCATCATCAACGAACACCCATTCTATTATCACCGTGGCGGTTGGTTTAACCCTGTAATTGGGTTAAAAGGAAGTGGTGATTGATTCAAACCACCCTCTGTAATAACTCCATTTCGAACACGCGCCCATAATTGAGTACCATCTGCTTGTGTTTGGGCAAATATTTGATTTCCAAAATTATCTGTACCTAGCAAATTACGAGAATTATTAGCAGTATTTTCGATTAAACTCCTATTTGTTACAGTATCATGGCGGAAATGCCCATCTGCATTTCTAAACATATGCCTAAGCTGGTTTTGGTTAGTTGTTAGTCTATTATTAAGTGTACGATTTGAAGGGACTTGAGATGTTGCGCTTAATTTCGTGGCGACAGCTCCTACTGCAAGTGACGCAGCCTGCGTAGCATATTGCCCATATAAACGCCCCGCGTACACTCCTGCTCCAAATTCACCGTGATTTTGAAAGGTATTATTCATATTCATCTGATGCCTTGTTGCTTGAATGTGCGGCGGAGCAAGTGGCAAAAGCATCGAATCAAGCGTTCCAAGGGGGTTATTCCAAGCCGCCAGTAAAGAATTGGCTATTACACTTCCCGGGTCGTTTATTGAATGAAGAGTATTTGCAAAGTGTTCTAAGAAACCGTATTTTATGCCCCAACCTAAATCCGTCTCCCAAAATGTTCTATCAAGTTCAGAGTTGATGTGTGTTTGTGTACTTTGAACATTCTCAGGACACAAGCCTCGCGGTGCGTAACTATGGGTATTATTTGCTTGTTGCGCTACAGTACTCGGCGTAGTTGCTTGACGGTTTCGCGCTTCTGACGCCGTAATACTTCTGTGCGTATCCATAAAAGTTTCAAACCCTGTTCCTACTGCGGGCGGCGGCGGTTGCGTATTAAATTGTATCCTCTGTGGACGGCTAGCTGTTGGCATTGGTGGTGTAGGCGGCGTTGTGGGTTTTGCCATATTTTTTGAACTGTCCTCTTGCCTTCTTCTAAAAATCATTCCTGTTGGGTCGGTGTATAACAACGGATTATTGCCCGCATATGCGTAAAGGTTAGAAAATTGACGCAAGCTCTCGTTGCTGCTTAAAAGATTATGCGGCCACCCAGTGCGGGTCTGGGGATAGAAACCTTCTATTTCTTGGACAAAGCATCCTTGCCTGTGCATAGTAAATGCCAAGAATATCGTCAAAGGTGTGGTTTGTGAACGTGTTTAAGATATTTACGTGGCTTCCATTGAAAATCACTTTGGTTTGCTCGAGAGCTTATAAGTATGAACTGTTTGTAGCTTTAGAGTCCGCAGAATGTTGGGCGTTCGGAACTTTGCCGAAATTCGCGCTTGAAAACGAAATTATTGGAAAAATAGGTTACGTGGTAGAATTTTTGCGCGAATTTCAGAAGAATTCAATTCGTCTAGCACCCTCGAATTATTCAGGGTGATATTTTCCATCCTCAAATTTTCTTACAAAACCTTGTACTGGAAAATCCGGATAGTTAAATTCCCATAAGCAATCACATTGTTTACATTTATACCATTTTGTTGCATACCATTTTATATTCTGAATTTCAGAACGCCCTATATAATAAGGTGTTTTTACAGGTATATCTTCAAAGACATGCTGGTTTACTTGTTCATCGAAAAATAATTTTATTTCATCGAAAAGTGCAATTGAGTTAATCTTGGTTTCATATCGTTCAGCGCATTCACAATTTATCTTCCGAACCATGATGGATTTACCTCCGGAATATAAACTTGATTACCCCCACCAATTAATCTTCCTGCTCCTCCAAAAATTGATTGTGGTGCGGCAGTTCCTTCATAAATGACAGTTCCTCTAGGAACAACTACTCTCGTCACATGTTGCGCGGTATTCCCCCAACTTGGGTCAAGGGCAAGGTCTATTTGCGATTGTAGACCGCCACCTTGTGGGGTTCGAGTCATAAAACGCCCAGCTTCTCTCGCACTTCCTCCGTGAACACGATAAAATACAGTATCTTGTGTTAATGTTGTTTGTCTATATGTTGCACCGCTAAAACTGTTTGCTGCATCACTAGGTAATGGACCGGGGTTTGCAGGCGAAAAAGTTTGACTGCCAGTAACTGTTGCCCTTCCACTCGTTGCAGCTTTTCTTATTGCAGAACCCGCCGCACCCACTGCCTTGCCAACACCCATAGCCGCAAGAGCCGTGCTTGCTTGCCCTAACTGTCCGCCTGTATATACTCCTGCACCATAAAACCCATCGTCTTGATAGCCCCTTTGAAGCCTGTTTAAATCTCGAACGAAGGAGAGCGGCGAAAGAGTTACATATGCTTCTACTGATGCTTCTGCAATTAGATTTCCGGTTGCTCTAAATGCGGGAACAATTTCATTTGGGCTTTCAGCAAAAAATGTAAACGGTAAAAACGGATTTTCCGCCATAAACCGAAACCCTTGATACGCCGTGGTTGCTGTATTCCCAAGCCCTACGTAATGCCCAACAAACCCATCTCCCATGCCCGTTCCAAAATTGATAGCCGCAGTTTGAATATTCTCCGGACACAAGCCTCGCGGCGCATAACTAGGGGTATTGTTTGCTTGTTGCGCTATAGTACTCGGTGTAGTTGCTTGACGGTTTCGCGCTTCTGACGCCGTAATACTTCTGTGAGTATCCATTAAAGTTTCAAACCCTGTTCCCGTTGCGGGCGGCGGAGGTTGCGCGTTAAATTGCATTCTCTGTGGTTGGCGGCTTGGCGCAAGGGACGGCGGTTGCGTATTTAGTGGCATTCCCGTTGGGTTGGTGAAGCGTGACAGGTTATTCCTTTCAATAGACTGTTGCCTAATGAAATCCTGCGAGTGTAATCCTGTCGGGTCAATGAATCTAAGCGGATTGTTCATCGTGTAGGCATAAAGGTTAGAAAATTGTTTCAAAGTCTCGTTGTTGTTTAAAAGATTATGCGGGCCCCAGTGCGGGTCTGGACTTAAAAACCTTCTATTTCTTGGACAAAGCATCCTTGCCTGTGCATAGTAAATGCCAAGAATGTCGTCAAAGGTATGGTTTGTAAATGTGTTTAAGATATTGACTTGACTGCCGTTGAATGTCACTTGAGTTTGCTCTAGAATCGCGCCCCACTCATCTAGTAAGCTATGGGCAATAAGTGTGCCTGTGCTGTCGGTTGCGAAGCGATGCGAACCCAATCTATCGCTTTGAATGAAAAATGTTTCACGCTGGCTTGGGTTGCTTGCGTTTATCAGTGTTGTTGAAATGCGGCTTAAACTGTTGCCATAAATATGCCTTTGTATGATGCCGTCACTTTGATACTCTTGGAGATTATTAGGCACAAAGCTTGTGTAATCTATTACGAAATCGGCTGTAAAGTTGCCTGCTGCTGCGATGGTTTCGCGGCGTATGAGGGTGCCTAGTGAGTTGTAAAGATATCTGCTTTCTTCGCCTTGATGATTTATGCCGTTTACTATTCTGTTCGAAGAATCGAAAGTGTAAGTTTGAGTCGTGTTGTTTATGTTATCGGTTTCTTGAATCAGATTTCCGCGTTGGTCGTAAGTGAATTCAAATCTGCCGGTTACTTCGCCACGCAAGTTGTGTACAGTTTGGGCGGTTAGCTGGTTCATTTCATTAAAGGTGTTTGAGGTTACAGAGCCGGGGATATGATTTTCGATTCCTGTACGGCTTATTACATTTCCATTTGGGTCGTAAGCGTATTGGTTTAAAATTTCCGTGCCTTGAGAAATGGTGAGAAGCTGCCCTATAGCATCGTGTGTATAGGTTTCCGTTATTCCGTTCGGGTAAGCAAGTGAAAGTAAACGTCCTGCGGGGTCGTGGCTATAGGCGAAGTTTCCTTCGGGGGTTTGGATGTTTGTTAGGCGGTTAAGGCTGTCGAATATTCGGGTTATGGAAGTGCTGTCAGGATAAGTTACTTGCGTTTGGTTGCCTGCTGCGTCGTATTGATAGTTTACCGTGCGGTTATTGTTATCGGTTACTGCGGTTATGCGTCCAAGTACGTCAAGAGAAAAGTTTGTTGTTCCTGTCCAATCTGTGACTTCGACTAACCTTCCGGTTGCGTCGTAACGGAAGTTGGCTTGTCTGCCGCCGGTATAGTTTTTACGTTGTACTAAGTTTAGGGCGTTGTATTCGAAGGTTGTTACATATCCGTCTTCATCGGTTTGGCTTATAAGATTTCCGTTGGCATCATAAACCATAACCCTTGAATAGCCAAGGGCGTTTACTTCACGGGTAAGCAGTCCTCTTCCGTTATATTCATACAGTGTTATCTGCCCGCCGTTTACATCTGCGCTGATTAAGCGGTTTAGCCTGTCGTATTCGAAAGTTGATATACTGCCTGTCGGATCGGTTACTTCTATTATATTACCATTGGCATCATGTCGATATGTGGTGGTTCTTCCGTTGCGGTCTGTTACTGCTACTATTCTTCCAAGCCTGTCATAAGAGAAGGTTTCACTGTGGTTTAGGGCATTGGTTACGGTTATTATTCTGCCAAGGGCGTCTCTTGTAAAGCTGGTGGTTTCTCCGTTTTGGTTGGTCTCGGATATAAGCTGCCCAAGGGCGTTGTATTCAAAGGTTGTGATGCCGTCAAGTGCGTCGGTTACGGTTTGCAGTAAGCCTGTAGGGGTATAGGTGAAGTTGGTTTCTGCGCCGCGTGGGTCTGTAGTGCGGGATACCCTGCCCATTTCATCATATTCGATATTGGTGGCGTTGCCAAGTGCGTCGGTTATTCGGATTACCCGTCCATTTCTGTCGTGAACATAGTTCGTCTCTGCGCCTTCTTGGTCTACTATTCTTATTACCCGGTCATGGCTGTCGTAGTAGAAGCTTATATATTCGTCGAGGGCATCTGTTACTCTTGTAAGCCGGTGGTTTGCGTCATGAGTAAATGTTGTTGTGTTGCCCAGTGCGTCGGTTTGTGCGGATAGGTTTCCTACGCTGTCGTATTCCTGTGTGAATACTCCGCCTGTTTGGTCTGTGGTTTGGATTAAGCGGTTTAATAAATCATACTCGAATTCTGTTGTGTAGCCTTCCGCATCCGTTATTGCGATTACATTATCGTTTGCATCGTAAACAAATCTTGTAATTCCTCTCATCGGGTCTGTGATGGTTGACACGCGGTTTAAGCGGTCATGGGTTAGGGTTGTTATGTTGCCAAGTGCGTCTGTTATGGTGACTATGTTTCCGTTACGGTCATACGAAAAACGGGTGATGCCGCCAAGTGCATCGGTTTCTGTCAAGATTCTTCCGTTACGGTCATAAGTGAAGGTTGTTGTGTTGTTCATCGGGCTGGTGATGGTAAGCACTCTGCCATTGCGGTCTGTGGTGTACGTCGTTTGGTTTCCGTCTTCGTTTGTTGTTCTTGTTAAATGTCCGCTGTCGTTATATTCAAATGAAACGGTTGTACCGTCGGCGTTTTCTATTGCTATTAATCTGCCGAGCTCATCGTATTCAAAGTGAGTGGTATTTCCTTCCGGGTCGGTTGAACTTTCAAGTCTGCCGTTGGAATTGAAGCTGTTTGTGTGAACTGCGCCGTCTCGTTCAGTTCTTATAAGATTGCCCAAACGATCATAGGTGAAGGTTGCTGAAATATTTAACGGGTCTGTTGTCCTTGTCAGGCGGTTTTCGTTATCATATTCAAAAGTCCATATGCTCCCGTTGGCGTCTTCTATTGAAGTAACGTTTCCGTTTGCGTCGTAGGAAGTTTCCGTGATTCCGCCAAGTGCATCAACCACGGAAGTAACCCTTCCCATGGCATCATGGGTGAATGCGGTTTCTGCGCCTCGTGCGTTTGTAATGTTTGTAACTCTGCCCATTTCATCATAGACAAGATTTACTTCGTTGCCGTATGGGTCGGTTATTCCGGTAAGCTGTCCGCTTGCGTCGTGTGAATAATTCCAAGCATGTCCTCTTGGGTCGGTAGTGCGTATCATGCGTCCCAAGCCATCGTAATCAAAGATTGTGGTGTTACCCATCGGGTCGGATACATGTGTAAGCCTGCCCGAAGCATCAAAACGACGATTTAACCTGTTACTTTCGTGGTCTGTTACCGAAACAGGTTGATTCTGCCTGTCGAAAGTCATAAAACTTGTATTTCCCATCGGGTCTGTCATGGACGTAACAAAACCATTGCCGTCTGTTTCGAAGTGGGTAACGTTGCCGGTGGGGTCGGTTATGCTTAACAGCTTACCCGCAGGGGTGTAGGTGAAGCGTGTTTCTTCACCGCTTGGTAATCTCTCAATAATCCTGCGCCCAAGATTATCGTATTCAAATTCGGTAGTGTTTCCTTCTGCATCGGTTATAGAAGTTACATTTCCACTTGAGTCGTGAGTGAAGCTTGTTGTTTCGCCATTTGCGTCAGTGAAAGATAAAAGATTGTTTTCACCGTCATAAATAAATGTGCGTTCGTTTCCGGCGCGGTCTGTCCATGTCAATAAGTTTCCGCGTGCATCATATTCAAATGTTTCTTCTATGCCGTCACGGTGAATTATCCTTGTGGGCAGGCGTAAATCGTTGTATTCGAAACTTTCATACGTACCGTCCGGATAAGTTATCAGAATGGGGCTGCCGTTATCGTCGTATTCATATTCGGTGGTAAAGCCCATTTGACAAGTAGAAGAGATAAGATGTCCGCCTTGGAATACCTGCTGCATTCCACCGAATCTTTCTTCTACGCTTGTTATCTGATAATTAGCGTCATAGTAGAAAACGAATATCTCTCCCACGGCGTTTGTCCATGTTGTGGTTCGGGCGATGGGGTTGTAGGAGAGAAACGAAGTGCCTTGGTCGGGTAAGTATTGCTCTACTACTTGTCCGCTGATAAACCTGTTGCGCATGTATATTTCGCCGTTGAAGTTTCTTACTTCTATGAGATTGCCTTCTCTGTCGTAAGTAAATTCCAAAGTATTGCCGTCGGCATTGGTAAAGACGATTGGGCGGTTGTTGGAATTATATTCATAGAAAACAGAACGCCCGAAATTATCGCGGATTTCTGTAATAAAGCCATTTTCATATTCAAAGTGCATAATCCCTGCGCGGTTTTCTGCGCGGGTTAACAGCGTGCCGTCATAAGTTAAAGTGGTTGCATTACCGCGTACATCGGCTATGGATATTGCTTGCCCGCTTGCATTGAAAAGTACATGTGTATTATCGAACAGTACGAAAAGGAAACCGTCCGCTGTTTGTGTTAGGGTTACGTCGGGTTGGTCAGTGCCTGCAAGGCTGTACGTCAGGTCTGCGTTTTGTATAAAGTTATAATCGCGTCCGTTAGGGATGGTTACTCTTGCGCCGCCGCTGCCAAGCACTAAACTGTATTCAAAGCTATGCCGCCAGCCTCTGCCTGCTGCGGTTGTTCCGTCACACAGTGAATTATAATATCTCCTAAAGTTTAGATTTTGTGCACCATGGAGTTCAAAATCTGTATAATCCCATGTAAGGTTGCCGTTTACTATATCTATGGGGTCGTTACATCTAGTGATGATGATACTGTTCCAAGAGTCTCCTGCGCCCAACTGCCCATACCTCGGAGCATTCCAGTTAAGAATTATATTTATGCCTCTTGCGTTTACTATCATTTGAATCAGTCGGAAATATAAATCATCGCGCCCCGTGCCTGATGCAAAGATTCTGTCATGCGTGCCATCTATAAATTCGCCGGGGGCAAGGGTGTCGGCTTGTATTATAGTCCCGCCGAAGTCGAAGGTTAGGGCGTTAAGTATTGCGTTTGAGTTGTTAACAAGCCTGAAATCTATCTGATATGGCATACCTTCGTATGCATAGTCTTGCGGGGTGATGATTAACGTAAGCCCTTCTGAATCGTTAACCGTAACGGTTGTGTTAAACGTTGTGGACATGGCTTCGCCAAAGGGCATTAAATGGCCTTTAAACTCTGTGGTGATTGTATGCACACCTGCTTCATCTGCACGCACTATCCATGAAGTAGAAGCAGATTGACCTCCCGCTATATCGGGCATAACGTTTATATACCGCTGCCCACCGAATGCAGGTGCGAGGGATAAGCCATCCGGTAGAGAGATGGTTGCAGAGTTATTCTCAAACGGAAAACGGCTGCCTGCTTGGTTGTGTTGGAGTAAAGTAACTTCAAAAAAGCTTTTAAGGAAATGTCCGTGTCCGTGAAGGTTTAAAAATACCAGCACAGGTGGTTCGTCTTGTCTCGGTGATGGGATTGCCTGCGGGAAAACAGTTCCACCGCCACCTCCTCCTCGCCAGCCCCAACCGCCGCCCCAACCCCACCAGCCGCCGTCGCCGCTACCGCCGCCGCCTCTCCAAAAGTTGCCGCCGCCGCTTACCGTTAAGCTCATCGGGGGCAACGGTATGCCTTCAAATACCAGGGTGATATCAAAACTAAATACATGCCTGTTGTCGGGGTCGGTTATATCTATACCTGCGTCTATTATTTCCTGAAGGGTAAGCTCTCTTGTTTCTATGCCGCTTATTGTTACTTCGCCCCGGGTAAGTCTTATTTCACCGTTTATAATTCCGCCTTGTACGAAATCAAAGATTCTTTCCCGTGGCATATAGCCGGGGGCAAATGCCGCGACACTGTGCGCACCGTATGCGGATGATGTAAGATACGCTGTTCCTTGTGAGTCGGTTCGGGTCAGAATTGAGAAATCAGAGGATAAGAAGCTTGGGTTTGATTCATCAAGTTCCGCGAATACTGCTGCGCCTTCTATTACTTCGCCTGTTTCATCGTCAAGCACGGTTAGAACAAGCGAACTTGCCGCGGATGTGGAGAGTACATGTACTTTTATGGTCTTTGTGTCGGTGTTGCCTGCGGCGTCGGTTACGGTCAGGGTAACGTCATATTCACCCGGTTCTTCAAATATATGGGTCGGGGTTACACCGGTGGCGGTGTTGCCGTCGCTGTCGTTAAATTCCCAGTAGTAGGATACTATGCCGATATTGTCGCTTGAAGCTAGTCCGTCGAAGCGTATTGCCACGCCTTCTACTGCATAAAAATCATAGCCCGCAAAGGCTACGGGTGCGTAGCTGTCGTAATCTATTGGCGTCGCGAAAATGATGTCGCCGGTGGTTATGTTGCCGTTGGTGTCTGTGACTTCCGCAAAGTATTCATATGTTATTGCAGGGTTTAGGTGATGGTCTGTGAAGGTGAGTGAATCACTTGCGTTAAACTCCGCAAGCAGCGTGATTTGCACGCCGTCTATGCGGTATAGCCTGTATGTTATACCGTTTGGTATTGGCGTGATTGATAAGTCAATAAACATGCCACCCGGTGCGGCGGTTACGATTGGTTTATTGGGTTGTCTGTTTCTTACGTCATAGGTCGCATATGTGAAGTTGCCGATATTACCCGCCAAATCTATGGCATGAAAACGCATGTTTACGGTGTCGTGCGGGAAAGCTTCGTTTTCCCATGTGAAACGGTGCGCGAATTCTTGAATGGGTTGACTGTCACCGGTGAAGATAAATTGGTTGTTTATTTCATGCCATGTTCCGTTTAATTCATATTCCGCGTGTACGGATAAAAGGTTTGCGTTGTCTTCCGCCAATACTCTGAAAATTGGGTTAAGCCCGATTGCTTCGTTGTTTCTTGGCAGAACATCACGGATAATTGGAAGTGTTTCGTCGGGACGCGGTATTCCTCTCAGGAATGGGTAGCTTCGCCCTTCTTCAATATCCCAAACGGTATTAAAATCCCAGCCTGTAAAGGTTGCGCGGGTCATCATCTGTACTGTTGTGCGTCCTTCGAGTGCTGTATGGTTGTTTGCCAATGTGCTGTCGAAGAAGATGCTTATTACATCACTGCTGAAGCCTTCGATTTCCGCTGTTGAGACATCGAAAGATTCAATATTAACGATGGTTTGCGTTGCGGGGGTTATTAGCTCACTATGCGCGGCAAAAGGTATGTAACCGGCGCTTCCGCTGTGGTGGAAGCCGTTTGGGTTGGTATTTGCACTAAAGCTGTTTGTAATTGTTCCTGCGATTATATGTCCGATAAAACCTGCGGACATTTCATCGTTGTTGGTTTCTATATTGCTTAGCGTAAAGCTGTTTCGAATGGTACTGTCTTCACCAAGCATACCGCCTACAAAGCCACCGATATATGAGCTGTCGGTTCTTACGGTTCCTGTTGAATAGCTTCTAATTATGTCGCCTGCGTTGCTGCCTGAAAAGCCACCGACAAATCCGCCGCCATGTACAAGGCTTGCGGAATATGATTGCGTTATTGTTCCTGAGTTAAAGCCGACAAGTCCGCCTACATGTCCTTCGCCGAAAACAGTTGAAAGCCCTGCGACATAGCAGTTGCGGATTTCACCGCGGTTAGAGCCTGCCAAGCTGCCGACGGTAAAACCGCCCATGATATTGGCGTTTACCAAACCAAGGTTAATAATCATGCCGTCTGTGCGCCCGAACAGGCCTACCAAGTCTCGCATGGGTGCGACTACTTCTAAATTTATAATAGCAAACCCGTTACCATCCAGTGTTCCTGTAAACGGCGCGCTGTTTGTGCCTATGGGCGTCCAGTCCACACCGGATAAGTCTATGGGAGCCATAAGGCGGTAGCTGCCGTCAAGGTTGTTTCGTATGCTGTTAAGCTCCGACGCTGTGCGTATTTCTATAATGCCTAAATTGGCAAACGCAGAAAAAGGAGACAACACGTTTGAAATCATACATATAGCAAGTATCATTGCAATTATATTTTTTATTCTTCGCATTGGTGTGTCTCCTTACTGACGAAAAGGAATTTTTATTCAAACCGTATTTCAATACCACCGTTTTGGTTTAGAGATAATATCAGTGTTTCCCCATATGTTTGTCTAAGGTTTGCTAATGTTCTGCTTGGCAGACGTAAATTACCCGATTGACTGATTACAATTAAATCATTTGTACCAAGTGATGCAATGGGTATATGAATGAATATTTCACTTTCTTCCAAAGTGATAATTATTTCGCCGTTTTGGTTTGGTGTTAATTCTGTGAGTGTATGCACATTATCTGTCCGGTCTGTCGTCTCTGCATTTTCGGGTGTTGACGCAGATGGTGCAGTCGGTCGTGTCACGGGTCGTGACGGCGGTGATGAATATGAGGGTTGTTGTTGCGGCGGCGGCGTAGTATCTTCGCCATCTGTGTCATCGACTACAAATAATGCATGTATTCTGTGGTTTGCCGTTACATTTATAAATGTATAACGATTTACCGCACCTATGCTTGTCCCGTCAACCAATACATCGCTTACAATATATCCGCTGTTTGGTGTAATGGTAAATGTTCGATTCTCGCCGGTTTTTATTGTTACATCGCCGGACGGTGCAATGGTTCCTCCCGTTCCTGCTGTGGCGGTTATGGTGTGTTCTGTCGGGCGTTCATTTCCTCCCGGGTCGTTTCCACCCGGTTCATTTCCGCCGGGTTCATTTCCTCCCGGTGTTCCCTGCGTACCGTCGCCTACCGTAAAGCTTGCCACGAATGAAACAAGTACGTTGTTGTTGCCGCTTACGCTTATTATGGAAATATAATTCTTTGGCGGTAAGCCGATGTTTGGCGTTACCGTAAAATAGGTTGATAAATCATCGTTGAGGCTTGTCTGCCCCGGGGAGGTTACGCTGAATGCGTTTGCGTCGCCTCCCGAAATTGTTACGTTAAGGCCCGTTACGCCGTCTAATCCCGCGTTTGTTATTGATACCGGAACAACTTCTGTATAGTCGTATCCCTCGTCTCTGTCTGTAAAACGATGAACACCGCTTACGCTTAGGTCAATATTGTGGAATAGTGCGGTTTCGTTTACCGCTACCGTGATGGCACTGCCGGTGGTTGTTACCGTTTGCAAGCCGGTTGCCATTAAATCTGTATTTGTTATTGATATAAAGTACTGCCGCTGCCCGATTTCATAAGTCGGTGCGATAAAGGCGGGTAAGGTCGCGCCCCATATTGGGGTGTTGCCGTATGCTGTGTGTTCGTACCATTGGTAAGTTAAATCACCGCGGGAAACTTCCGCCGTAACCGCCAATACAGCAGTCCCGCCGATTGGTACGTTAAAGTCGTTTGAATGTCCTGTGATAACGGGGAGTTCCGCATCATGACGCACGCCAACTGTAACAGTTGCTTGTTCGCTTATTGCGGATGATGTTTCGCTTCCCGTTGCTGTGGTGTCGGTGTTTGTAACTACTACATAGTAAACTCTTGAGCTATGCGTATTAGTTGGGGCATAAAAGAATGATTGTGTCTCGCCTTCTATTCTGATGTCACCATCTGCCGTGTGTTCATACCATTGATAACTTAGCTGCCCGACGGTTACGCTTGCGGAAACGGAAAGGCGTGCGGGTTCATTTGTTAATACGGAAATATTTTCAGGTTGTTGGCTAATCGTCGGCCTTTCTGCATCAAACGGGCATTCGGGTTCTACGGTAAGATTAAATACCCTGCTGCCGGTTTCAAAGGCGTGCCT